>VFQO010000158.1_pt1 | contig 86197 bp, 88 predicted proteins | sample 3512331 | NCBI WGS metagenome assembly VFQO01 (sample SAMN10412371, study PRJNA504923) | tailings metagenome | isolation source: Replicate 3 from Balatoc abandoned mine | place: Philippines: Itogon, Benguet | collected 2017-08-28 | reverse complement strand
CGTCTGCAGCACGCTGTCGTGCAGGTGGGCGGCGACCTCGGCGCGGCTCTCCTCGTGCGCCCGCGCCGAGCGCTCGGCGAGGATCGTCGACCACAGGCTCAGCAGCAGCGGCGCCACGAGCACGGCCGCACCGCCGATGATCATCATGACCGCGACGATCGCGGTGGTGGCGCTCGGGTTCGCGCTCAGCACGAGCACCGCCGTGACGATGAGGCCGCCCGCCGCGATCGAGCGGATGGCGACCCCCGCCCGCTCGCCGCGGCCCGGATCGTGCCGGTCGAGCAGCAGGCTCCAGGCGACGGATGCCCCGGCGAGCACGAGCGTCGTGAAGGCGGCCTCGACGGGGTCGGCCCGGTCGCGGGTCACCGCGGCGACGATCGTGACGAGCCCGGCGACCCCGGAGGCGATGAGCAGCAGCAGCGCGCCCGGCACCCGGCGGCGCACGGCGAGGGGCGCATCCGAGCGGGCCCGCACGGGCTCGTCGCCCGGCAGCTCGCCGCGCAGCGGCGTGAGCGCCCACAGCCAGACGTACAGCAGCGCGCCCCCGCCGCCGAGCACGGCGCCGACGACGAACAGGGTGCGCACGAGGCCGACGCGCCAGCCGAGATGCTCGGCGAGCGCGACCGAGACGCCGCCGACGACGACCTCGCGGGGGCGGGCGAGCGGCGGGCGGGCAGCCGGCGCGGCGGCGCGCGGCGCGGTCGAGTCGGCGGCGCGCGGCGCGGTCGAGTCGGTCGCGGCGGTCACGCGTTCAGTGAACCACCCGAGCGCCGACCGGGGGATGCCCGGAGCGAGGAATCGGGGACGGATCAGGGTGAACCCCGATGGTGCGGGGGTACCCCGGCGCGGGAGCATCGCAGCATGACCACCTCCCCTCCGCCCCCCGGCACCCCCGCCGGCGCCCCGCCGAGCGGCGGCGCCCGCTTCTTCGGCTGGCTGCGCTCGCTGCAGCTCACGCGCGAGCCCGGCTGGCTCGGCGGCGTCGCCGCCGGCATCGCCCTGCGGCTGCGCATCGACCCGCTCATCGTGCGCGGCATCCTCGTCGTGCTCGCCATCTTCGCCTTCCCCGTCGCGCTGCTCTACGCCGTCGCGTGGGCGTTCCTGCCCGACGTGACGGGCAAGATCCACGCCGAGGAGGTCTCGCGCGGTCGCGTCGAATCCGGCTTCGTCGGCGCGGCGATCCTGTTCGTGCTCGCCCTGCTCGGCCTCGGTGACGGCGGCCCCTGGTTCTGGGGCTGGGGCGCACCCGGCTGGGGCGACGGAGGCGACTGGGTCGGTTACGGCTGGGGCGGCGGCTGGGTCGCAGCTCTGCTCGGCCTCATCTGGACGGCCGCCATCCTCGGCAGCATCGTCTGGCTCATCGTGTGGCTCGTGCGACGGTCGAAGAGCTCGCAGGGCGCGCAGGGCGGCGCCGCGGGCGCCCCGGAGGGCGCGACGACGGCGACGTTCGTGGCGCCGGCGAGCGCCGCATCCGCCGGCACGCCCTCGACGTCCGCGACGACCCCGACGACCGCGACAGCCGCGGCGGATGCCCCGACCGACGACGCGCTCAGCGCCGACGCCACCGCGACCACCCCGCTCGACGGCGACCTCGCCGCCTGGCAGGCGCAGCAGGCGGCCGACCGCGCGCAGCGCGACGCCTACGCGGCCGAGCAGGAGGCCCGTCGGCAGGCGGAGGCCGAGCGCCTCGCCGCCGAGCGCGCCGCACGCGCCGCTGAGTACGAGCGGCACCGCTCGCTGCGCCGCCGCCAGCGCCCCAGCCCGCTGTACACGCTCGCCGCGGCCGGCCTCGCCCTGCTCGCCGGCGCGACGACGACGCTCGTGCTGGGCGGCGACGACATCCAGCGGCCCGACGTCACGATCGGACTCGCCGTCGCCCTCGCGGTGCTCGGCGCCGCGATCGTCATCAACGGCGTGCGCGGCAAGCGGGCCGGCGGCTCCACGGGCTGGGCGGTCGTGACCCTCATCGCCCTCGTCATCGCGGGGGCCACCCCGGGCGCGGGCAGCGAGCTGCGGTTCGTCGGCTCGGGCGCCTACACGCCGCTGTTCACCGACGACGACGAGCAGGTCTTCGTGGTGGGGGCGGGCTCGACGCTCGTCGACCTCTCCGACTACTGGGAGGGCACCGATCGCGGCGAGAACCTCGACGGCACTGTCACCGTCGTCTCCGGCGCGGGCGACATCACGGTCGCGCTGCCCGACGAGGGCTCGGTCGAGTGGGAGATCGTCGCCGGGGCGGGCAGCACCGCGCTCGTGACCGACGACAGCCCGACCGGCGACGTCGAGCGTCGCATCCCCCGCGACGGCGGCTACTCCGAGAGCGGCGAGACCGAGCGGATGCTCACTCTCGAGGTCATCTCGGGCGCCGGCGACATCCTCTTCACCACCGAGACCCCGGAAGGACTGGACCGATGAGCGGCGACACCACGGACCTGCAGGCCCCCGTCGAGGAGCCGCTGCGGCCCCTCGTCGCGACGATCGTCTGGGGCGTCATCGTGCTCGGCATCGCGGCGCTCGCGCTCACCGGCGAGCTCGGGCTGCTCGACGAGCTGCCCAACGGCGCCGTGCCGATCATCATCATCGCCGGGCTCGGAGCCCTGCTCGTGATCGGCGCGATCGTCGGGGCGATCACCTCGAGCGGTCGCCGCGACGAGCGCGGAGCATCCGGCGCCTGATCGTCGATGACGGCCGCGACGGGCCGGCCTCCCTCCACCGATCGGTGGAGGCGGGGTCGGCCCGTTCGGCTGTTGTGGCACGCCGGGGCGGCGGCCAGAGTAAAGCCATGATCACGACCGAGAACGTCGTCGCGGTGCGCAACCTGCGCAAGGAGTACGGCGAGAACGCCGCGCTCGAGGGCGTCAGCTTCGACATCCACCGCGGCGAGACCTTCGCGCTGCTCGGCCCCAACGGCGCTGGCAAGTCGACGGCCATCGAGATCCTCGAGGGGTACCGTCGCCGCACCGCCGGCGAGGTGAGCGTGCTTGGTCGCGACCCGGAGAAGGGCGGCCTCGACTGGAAGGCGCGGCTCGGCATCGTCCTGCAGAGCTCGGGAGAGACCGGCGCCGTGACGGTGCGCGAGCAGCTGAGCCACTTCGCCGCCCTCTACCCGAACCCGCGCGACGTCGACGAGGTGATCGCCGCGGTCGGTCTCGAGGCGAAGGCGGGGTCGCTCATCCGCAAGCTGTCGGGCGGGCAGCGGCGGCGCGTCGACGTCGCCGTGGGCATCATCGGCCGGCCCGAGCTGCTCTTCCTCGACGAGCCCACGACGGGCTTCGACCCGGAGGCGCGGCGCGACTTCTGGGCGCTCATCCGGCGCCTGCAGGGCGAGGGCACGACGATCCTGCTCACCACCCACTACCTCGACGAGGCCGCCCAGCTCGGCGACCGCGCCGGCGTCATCGCGAAGGGCCGCATGGTCGCGCTCGCTCCCATCGACGAACTGGGGGGCGCGGATGCCCGGGTGCCGGTCGTGCGCTGGCTCGAGGGCGGCGCCCTCCGCGAGGAGCGCACGCAGCGCCCCGGCGAGCTCGTCGCGGCCCTCGTCGCCCGGCTCGGCGCGGAGCCCGAGGGTCTCGAGGTGATCAGGCCGAGCCTGGAGGACGTGTACCTCTCGCTCGTGGGCCGCGAGCACGCCGACGACCTGAGCCCCGTGGAGGTGGCCTCGTGAGGGCCGTGCGGCTCGGCGCGCTGCGCATCGGCTACGAGGTACGGGCGTACTTCCGGCAGGGCGACACGGTGTTCTTCACCTTCCTCTTCCCCGTCGTCATGCTCACGATCTTCTCCGTCTCGTTCAGCGAGGCGAGCTTCGGCCAGACCGCCGACGGCGACGACATCACGGCGGCCTGGTTCTTCCTGCCGGCGATGCTCGCCGCGGGCGTGCTGCTGAGCGGCCTGCAGAACCTCGCCATCGACATCGCGCTGGAGAAGAGCAACGGCACGCTCAAGCGCCTCGCCGGCTCACCGCTGCCGATCGTGAGCTACTTCATCGGCAAGATCGGGCAGTCGCTCGTCACCGGCACCGCCCAGGCGCTCGTGCTGCTGCTGCTCGGCTTCACCGTTTTCCAGGTGCCGCTGCCCGAGGAGCCGGAGCGCTGGCTCGACTTCGCGTGGATCTTCCTGCTCGGCGTCATCACCTCGGCGATCCTCGGCATCGCGCTGTCGGCGGTGCCGCGCTCGGGGGCCTCGGCGACGGCCGTCGTCATCCCGATCACACTCGTGCTGCAGTTCATCTCGGGCGTCTACCTGCGCTTCAGCGACCTGCCGGAGTGGCTGCAGAACGTCGCGGCGGTGTTCCCGCTGAAGTGGATGGCGCAGGGCATGCGCAGCGTCTTCCTGCCCGACGAGCTCGTCTCGCTCGAGCAGAACGAGAGCTGGGATCTGCCCGGCATCGCGATCGCGCTACTGATCTGGCTGGTCGCCGGGCTCATCCTGACGCGGCTCACCTTCCGCTGGATCCGGCGCGACTCGTGACGTCGACGCGCCCCGCTCGAGCCCGGCTGCGGGTGACGTGGTGGGATGCGGCCGTGCTCGGCGTCTCCGGCTTGCTCGCCGTGCTCCTGCTCGCGCAGACGAGCTCGGCGCCGCGCATCGGCCTCGGGCTCACCGGTCTCGGCCTGCTCGTCGCCGCGTGGCTCGTGCTCGGACGCCGCGGCCCGGCCTCCCCCACGGCCCCCGTCTTCGTCGTCGTCGCGGCGATCGCCGCGGGCGTCGCCGTCGCCGGGTACCCGACGCTGGCCATCGTGCAGGTCGTCGTCTACCCGATCGCGTGGGTCTACGCCGCGACGCTGCGGCGAGCCGTCGCGTTCAACGTCGTCGTCGCGACCTCGGTCGCCGTCGGGTTCCTCGTCTCGCTCGGCACGGGCCCCGGCGCCCTCGCGCAGACCGGCCTCTCGACGGCGCTGTCGCTCGGCTTCAGCCTCGCCATGGGGCTGTGGATCACGCGCACGACCGAACTCGGCGAGCGCAACGGCGCCCTGCTCGCCGAGCTGCAGGGCGCGCAGCAGCAGATCGCCGCCCTGCATCGAGAGGCCGGCGCCGCGGCCGAGCGCGAGCGCCTCGCGCGGGAGCTGCACGACACCATCGCGCAGGATCTCACGGGCCTCGTCATGCTCGCTCAGCGCGCCCGCCGCAGCGGCGGCGACCCCGACGTGCTGGCCCTCATCGAGGACGTCGCGCGCGAGACCCTCGGCGAGACCCGCGCACTCGTCGCCGCCGGCACCGCCGTCGCGGGCGCGACCGCCGCCGAGAGCCCCGCCGAGGCCGCTGAGCGGCTCGACCTGGACGGCGCGCTCGACCGCCTCGCCGCGCGCTTCGAGCGGGAGACCGGCGTCATCGTCGCCATCGCCCGGCCGGAGCCCGGAGAGGCGACCGGCCCCGGTCTGCCGCGTGACGTCGAGGTGGTCGTGCTGCGGTGCGCGCAGGAGGCGCTCGCCAACGCGCGCAAGCACGCCCGGGCATCCCGCATCGAAATCGCGGTCGGGCGCACGCCCGACGCGGTCACCCTGCGTGTCGCCGACGACGGCATCGGCTTCGACCCCGCCACCGCGCGCGACGGCTTCGGACTCGCCGGCATGCGCGACCGCCTCGCACTCGTCGACGGCTCGCTGCGCGTCGACAGCGCGCCAGGGCGCGGCACCGTGCTCGGCGTGCGGGTGCCCGTCGCGGGGGTCGCCGCGTGATCCGCGTGCTCGTGGCCGACGACCACGCCGTCGTGCGCGCCGGCATCGTCGCCCTGCTCGACGAGCACGACGACATCGACGTCGTCGGGCAGGCCGCCGACGGGCTGGCCGCCGTCGAGGAGGCGCGGCGCCTGCGCCCCGACCTCGTGGTCATGGATGTGCGGATGCCCGGCGCGACGGGCGACGAGGCGACGGCGCGGATCCGAGCCGAGCTGCCGGGCACGCGCGTGCTCATCCTCACCACGTACGAGACCGACGCGACCATCCTCGCCGCCATCGAGGCGGGCGCGAGCGGCTACCTCCTGAAAGCCGCGCCCGCCGATGAGCTCGTCGAGGGCGTGCGCTCCGTCGCGCGAGGCGAGACCGCGTTGTCGCCCGCGATCGCCGCGCAGCTCGTCGCCCGACTGCGCGCCCCCGCCCCCGTCGAGCTGACAGCCCGCGAACTCGACGTGCTGCGCCTCGTCGCCGCCGGATGCTCGAATCGCGTCATCGGCGAGCGCCTGTTCATCGGCGAAGCGACCGTGAAGAGCCACCTGCTGAAGGCTTTCGAGAAGCTCGGCGTGCACGACCGCACGCGCGCGGTGACCCTCGCCATGGAGCGCGGGCTGCTCTAGCCGCCGGCGCGCCGGTGCGGAGCTCGGCCTCGATCGTAGAGCGCGCCCGCGGTACTCTCGCACCGAACACGAGGAAAGGACGCTTCCATGGGACCGACCGAGCTCGCGGGGATCTCCGCCGCCGCCGCGATCGCGATCGCGCTCGTGATCATCGCCCTCGCCCTGCTTCGCGTCGTGCGGGCGCGGCGTCGTGGCGCGGCGCTGCGGCACGCTCTGCGCACGGGACTCGGGCCGATCGCCGCCTCCGGCGCCGCGCAGTCGTCGGCGTTCGGGTGGACGCCCTCGGCGTCGAGCGAGCCGTCGGCGGTCGCCGGGCCGGACGATCGCGGCGATCGCCAGTAGGCACCGCCGCGCGCGCGACTACAGCTCGAGGTTCACGAACACCGGCTCAGGGTGCAGCACGACCCCGAACTCGCTCATCACGCGCGTCTGGATGTACCGCGCGAGCTGCGACACCTCCGCCGCCGTCGCCCCGCCGGTGTTGATGAGCGCGAGCGTGTGCTTCTTCGACACCGCCGCACGCGAGCCCGGCAGGGCGAAGCCGCGCGAGATGCCGGAGCGCTCGATGAGCCAGGCGGCGCTGAGCTTCACCTCGCGCGGGGACTGCTGCGGCGGCATCGCGGGCTCGGCGCCGAGCGGCACGGCGAGCGCCGGGGGCTCGGGGGCGAGCGGCCAGCGCGGAGCATCCGACGGCAGCGACCGGGCGAAGCTCTCGCTCACGATCGGATTCGTGAAGAACGAGCCGGCGCTCACCGAGTTGGGGTCGGCGTCGTCGAGCACCATGCCCTTGCCCGCACGCAGGGCGAGCACCGCTGCGCGCACGCCGACGAGGGGCGCGCGCTCGCCGATCGCGACGCCGAGCGCCTCGGCGAGCTGGGCGTACTGCACGGGTCGGCTGCGGGCATCCGCATTCTGCTCGAGGGCGAGGTCGATGCTCAGCACGACCGCGCGCGTGCCGCCGTGCTTGAGGATGCTCGTGCGGTAGCCGAGCTTCAGCTCAGGTGCCGGGATCACCCGGCGCTCGCCGTCGTCGTCGAGCACCTCGACGGCGATGAGGCTCTCGGCGACCTCCTGCCCGTAGGCGCCGATGTTCTGGATCGGGGCCGCACCCGTCGACCCGGGGATGCTCGACATCGCCTCGAGCCCCGCCCACCCGTTCTCGACGGTGAGGGCCACCAGCGCGTCCCAGTCTTCGCCCGCCTGCACCCTGATGCGGATCGGCCGACTCGAGCCGGGCGCGTCGGGCAGTCGCTCGACCCCGCGCGTGAGCACGCGGATGACGGTGCCATCGACACCCCCGTCGCCGACGACGACGTTCGAGCCCCCGCCGAGCACCAACCAGTCATCGCCCGAGGCCTGCGCCTCGAGCACCGCCGCGACGAGCTCGTCGGTCGTCGTCGCCTCGACGAAGCGCGCCGCCGGGCCGCCGACGCGCAGGGTCGTGTGGGCGGAGAGCGGCTCGTGCTCGCGGATCGTCGGCATGGCGGCTACAGCGCGGTGACGCGCACCTGCGCCTTGCCGAGCACGGTCTGCCCGTCGACGCTCACGGTGAGGTCGATGCGCCCGCCGGTCTCGTCGACCGCGCCGACCGTCGCGACGACGGTCACCGTGGCGCCGTCAACGGGATCGACGACGATGGGGCGCGTGAACCGCACCTGGTAGTCGCTGACCCAGCCGCGGGCATCCAGCCAGTCGACGACGGGCTGCACGGCGAAGCCCATCGTGAGCATGCCGTGGGCGAGCACGCCCGGCAGGCCGACCGACGCGGCGACGTCGTCGCGGTAGTGGATGGGGTTGAAGTCGCCGCTTGCGCCCGCGTAGCGCACGAGGGTGTCACGGCTGAGCTGGTAGGTGCGCTCGGCGACGACCTGGCCGACCTCGATCTCGAGCGTGTGCGCCATCAGTCCTCCCCCCGCACGACGAGGGTCGAGATGCTCGTGACGACGTGCGCTCCGTCGGCGTCGACCATGGCGGTCTCGCTCGTGATCATGCTGTTGCCGCCGAGCGTCTTGATGCTCGTCACGCGCAGCGTCGCCGTGAGCTCGTCGCCCGCGACGATCGGGCGCGAGTAGGTGAAGCGCTGGTCGCCATGCACGACGCGGCTGAAGTCGATGCCCGCATCGGGCTCGGCGAGCAGCTGCTGCAGCGTGGCCTCGGCGACGACGATCGGGAAGGTCGGCGGCGCCACGACGTCGGCGAAGCCGGCGGCGCGCGCGGCCTCCGGGTCGTGGTGCAGGGCGGCCGTGGCGAGCACGGCGCGCGCGAACTCGCGCACCTTCTCGCGCCCCACCAGGTAGGGCGCGACGGGCGCGAACGCGCGCTCGGTCAGAGCGGGGTTCACGGGCACCGAGCCAGTCTAGGCGGGGCTCAGTACAGCGTCTCGCCGAGCAGCCTGTCGAGCATCTCGCGCCCCTGCGCGGCGAAGGCCGCGTCGTCGTGCTCGAGCGCCCAGGCAATCGTGGCGACCGCCTGCACCGCGTGGAAGCAGTGCAGCACCGCCTCGTCGCGCGCGTCGGGGCGGCGGCCGTAGCCGTCGAGGAAAACCTCGCGCAGCAGCGGGGCGTCGAGCCACTCGCGCTGCTCGAGACGGAACAGGTCGACCGACCACGGCTCGAACTCGACGGCGGCGAAGTCGATGAGGCGCACGTGCTCGTCGGGGCCGAGCATCCAGTTGCGCGTCGAGTTGTCGCGATGCGCCGGCACCAGCGGCAGCGGCCCGAGGTCGAGCGAGCCGGCCGCGATGCGCTCGGCGATGTCGAGCTCGGCCTCGGTCACGGCGTCACCGACCCGGTCTGCCCAGTACGCGAACTTCGCCATCAGGGTGTCGCCGAAGTGGTCATTGACGACGGCCGGCGTCGAATCGTGCAGGCGCCGCAGCACCTCGCCCGCGCGACGATGCACGGCCGGGTCGTGGGCCGCCTCCGTGCCGTCGACGACCTCACCGGGCACGCGCGAGACGATCAGCAGCTGCAGCCGATCGTCGCTCGCGACCAGGCGCGGGGCGTCGCCGCCGAGCGCGGGCACGTACCGCTGGTACGCCTCGAGCTCGCGGTGGTAGTTGCGGCCGCCGCGGTGCCACTTCACGATCGCGTGCTCGTCGCCACGCGTGCGCACCTCGACCACGCGGGCCTCGCCGTGCGGCCACGACCGGTCGATGACGACCTCGACGGGCCCGAGCACGCGGTTGACGCGGTCGAGCGCCTCCGCGTCGGAGGCGAGCTCGGCGACGGCGCTGTCGGGGATGCGATACACGGGGTCCCTCCGGTGGGGCGGCGCTGCGCTGCGGCGGATCAGGGGAGTCGAGAACGGACGAAGCCCCGGTCGCCGTGTGGCGCCCCGGGGCTTCGTGAAGTCACTGACCGATGACTACTGGCAGCTCTCGCACTGCAGCAGGTCCATCGGGTCGACGGGCACCGCGTAGCCGCCGACGGTCTCGTTGTCGTTGTCCATGTGCGGACCTCCTGTCGAATCTGTGGCCGGCTTCCCGCCGATGGAGCATCACTATATAACGGGAATGACAGGGATGTCATTCCCCCAGATCTAGTGTTTCGGCGTGTCGCGCCCTTTTCTCGCGGATGCTCGGCGCGCGCCGCGCACGGGCCCCACCGAGCCCGCCCCGCGTAGCCTGGGCTCATGCGCCTCTGGCCCCGCCGCGCCCGCCCCGAGCGGCCGCCCCGGCCCGCGCCCGCGCGCCCCTACGAGTCGCTCGACAACCTCGAGCACCTCGTCGACGAGGGATACCTCGTGGCCGCCGCCGCGATGCGCCTGTCGACGAAGAACGACATCATCCTGACCACCCTGCGCGACGGCGGCTCGTGGAACGAGGCCGCCGCCATCGAGCTCACCCGCCAGGCGGCCGACACGCTCATCGCCGAGCTCACCGAGACGGCCGCGCGCCTCACGCGCGAGAGCGAGCGCGCCGCACCCCTCGACCTCGCCCTGCTCGACGCGTCGGACGGGCCAGGGGGGCGCCGGCCGAGCCGCACCGAGCGCGCCCGCCTGCGCCGCGAGCGCCGCCGGCTGGAGCGCCAGCGCGAGGAGGCCGAACGGCTCGTCGCCCGCACCCGCACCGTGCTCGGCGTCATCGACCGCGTGAAGGCGGCCCGCGACGATGACGAGCAGCTGCGCCAGATCGCCCTGCGCGCCCGCGACGACACCCTCGCCGAGCTCGTGCAGGCCCGGCTCATCCCGCGCGCGACGAAGGTGCGCCGGACGGAGGAGCAGCAGCGCGAGGCGATCGCGGGCGTCAAGGCCGACCTCGCGCGGCTGCTCGAGGAGCGCACGGGCTACTGAGCCGCGCGCCGACTGCTGAGCCGCGCGCCGCACCGACCCGCACGCGGCCCCGGCTAGCATCGCGCTCGTGACCGTCACCGAGGCCCTCTGGCAGTTCGCGCTCGTCGCCGCGCTGCTCACGATCACCCCCGGCATGGATTCCGCGCTCGTGCTGCACGCCGCCATCCGCCACGGGCGCGGCCCGGCGTTCGCCGCCGGCGCCGGCATCTGCGGCGGCGCCCTCATCTGGGGTGTCGCCGCAGCCCGCGGGCTCTCGGCGCTCTTCGCCGTCTCCGCGGTCGCCTTCACGGTGCTCAAGGTCGTCGGCGCGCTGTACCTCATCTTCTTGGGGGCACGGATGCTCTGGGCGGCCTTCCGCGCCGGCCCCGCCCACGACGCGACCGTCGCGATCGCGGCACCGGGCATCCGCGCCGCCGCCGTGAAGGGGCTGCTCACGACGCTGCTGAACCCCAAGGTCGCGGTGTTCTACGTGGCGGTGCTGCCGGCGTTCCTGCCCGAGGGCGTGCCGACCGCGCTGTTCGGAGCGCTGCTGGCGAGCATCCACGCCCTCGAGAGCATCGTGTGGTTCACGGTGCTCATCCTCGGCGCGCAGGCGCTGCGGCGCTGGATGGCGAAGCCGTCGACGCAGCGCGGCATCGACGTGGTGACGGGGCTCGCGTTCGTCGGCTTCGGCGCGGCGCTCGCGTTCACCGAGCAGTAGCGGCGCCGCGCGGCGCCGGGCACCGGTCGCAAGCGCGCCGTGCGCCCGCGTGGGCGCGCGCAGTCGCACCTTCCGTACACCACACGGTTCACGGCACACACTGCGCTCGGGGGCGTGTGGTGTGCCCGAAACAGTGGTGAGTGTCGCGGCGCGCGTGCGACTCGCGCGGCGCGGTCGGCACGTGGGCGCCGACCGCTAGGCGGGCCCCGCGGGCCAGGCAACGCGGTACGGAGCGCGCCGCGCGCAGCGACGGCGAGCGCCGCCGAGCGACACGAGAGAAGAAGCTGTAGCGAGGGCGGGACTCGAACCCGCGACACCACGATTATGAGCCGTGTGCTCTAACCACCTGAGCTACCCCGCCGGGCAGGACGCCCGCGCGCGGCGGGTGTTCCAGAGCCCCGAGTCAGGATTGAACTGACGACCCCTTCCTTACCATGGAAGTGCTCTACCACTGAGCTATCGGGGCGCTGCCCCGGCCGTATGGGCCCGGGGCACCAGAGAAGATTAGCACCCGCGACGGCGGGGGTCGAAACGGCCGGGGAGGCCCTCGACCGCGCGCGTCAGCGGGGCGGCGGAACCTCCTCCGAGCCGAACGCGGGCACGGCGACGCCGGGCAGCGACCACGCGCTGAAGGCCATCCCGGTCGACCGGATGCGCGCATCCGCCAGCTCGCCCGTGCCGGTCAGGCGCGTGGCCGGGCCCTCGATCGCGGAGGCCGGCAGCACGATGTCGACGTCGTCTCGCGCGGCGCACACGAGCACACTCTCCTCGGCGGTCTCGCGCACGAAGACGAGCGCGTCGTCGCTCGCGTGCAGCCAGCGCAGTCCGCCGTGGCTGAGCGCTGGGTGCGCGCGGCGCAGCGCGATGAGCGAGGCGTACAGGTCGATCGTGTCGGCGTGCTCGTCGTAGCGGCTCCACGGCATGGTGGTGCGCGAGTGCTCGCCGTTGGTGCCGGTGTGGCCGAACTCGTCGCCGGCGAAGACGACGGGGATGCCCGGCAGCGTCATCGACAGACCGACCGCGACCGGCACAGCACCCGGCCGCGCGTAGGTGGCGAACCGCGCCGTGTCGTGCGTGTCGAGCGCGTTCATCGTGCACACGCGCGTGCGCCACGGGAACGCGGCGGTGAAGCGCCGGTGCGAGGCGTAGACCTGCTCGCCCGTCAGCTGCGGGATCTGCTCGTACGGCAGACCGAAGAACCACTCGCGCGAGCCCGGCTCGGTGAGCCACGACCACACCGGACGGGTGAAGCTCGGGTAGGTCATGGCGCCGTGCCAGGCGTCGCCCGGGAAGTCGCTCGCCGCGTCGTTCGTGACCTCGCCGAACAGCACCGTGTCGGGGTTCGTCTCGATCATGGTGCGACGCAGCGTCTGCCGCACCTCGGCGTTGAGGTCCTCGTCGCGGTAGCGCCCCGTCATGTTGGCGACGTCGATGCGCCAGCCGTCGAGGCTGAACGGCGGCTTCAGCCAGTGCGCGACGACCGAGTCGGGCCCCTCGATGAAGCGGCGACGCAGCTCGCGCGAGTTCCAGTTGAACTTCGGCAGGCTCGGCACGCCGAGCCACGACTCGTAGTCGAGCTGCGCGTCGTCGAGCCAGTAGTAGAACTCGCTCTCGGGGGCGCCGGGGTTGCCGTGGGCGGCCTCGAACCACTCGTGCGCGTCGCCGGAGTGATTGCTGGTCAGGTCGCCGATGACGCGGATGCCGCGCGCGTGCGCGGCCTCGACCAGACGCACGAGCGCCTCATCGCCGCCCAGCACTGGGTCTACGTGGTGGAACGAGTGCGCGTCGTAGCGGTGGTTCGACCGGCCGGGGAAGATCGGCGTCAGGTACAGCAGCGTCACGCCGAGCCGCTCGAGGTGGTCGAGGTGCTCGGTCACGCCGTCGAGGTCGCCGCCGTAGAACTGCACGGGCGTCGACGGCCCCTGCCCGATCGGCTCGTCGTCCCACGCCGCGGGCTCGGCCCACTCGGGCACGGGTCGAGCGTCGGCGGCGGCCGATCGCGCGAAGCGGTCGGGGAACACCTGGTACATGACCTGCTCGCTCGCCCAGGCCGGCGGCGACGCGTAGGTCACGAGCCGGAAGTCGTCGTCGTCGCGCGGCTCGAGGTCGCTGAGCCCGGCGCTCGTGAGCCACTGCGCGCCCCCGTCGGCGCGGCCGACGAGCCAGCGGTAGCCGTGCACGGGGTTCTCGACGAGCACCTCGGCCTCCCACCACTCGGCCTGCGGCGTCGCGGCGACGCGCACGGCCTGCGACCAGCGCGGCTCGTGGTTGGGATTCGAGCGCACGGTGACGGCGGCGACGGCTCCGTATTCATGGGGGATGCGCATCCGCACCCGTACGGCCTCGCCGAGCTCGGGAGCCGGCGTGGAGACGTAGAGCGAGCTGCCGTCGTGGTGGGGTTCGCTCGCGAGGTCGAGGCTCACTTCACTGAGCCGGCCGTGAGGCCGCCGACGATGTACTTCTGCAGGTAGAGGAACAGCGCCATGACGGGGATCGCCGCGAGCACCGCACCGGCGGAGAAGATCGCCCAGTTGCGCGAGGTCTCCTGCGAGACGAACTGGTAGAGGCCCACCGCGAGCGTCTGCGTCTGCGGGTCGGTGAGCATGATCGAGGCGATCACGAACTCGCTGAATGTGCCGATGAACGACAGCAGCCCCACGACGGCGAGGATCGGCGCGACCAGCCGCAGCACGATCGTGAAGAAGATCTGCGCGTGGCTCGCGCCGTCGAGCTTCGCCGCCTCGTCGATCGAGATCGGGATCGTGTTGAAGAAGCCGTACATGAGGTACGTGTTCACGCCGAGCGCGCCGCCGAGGTAGACGAGGATGAGGCCCGCCTGCGTGCCGATGCCGATCTGCGGGAAGATCTCGCCAATGCCCGACATGAGCAGGAAGATCGCGACGACGCCGAGCAGCTGCGGGAACATCTGCACGAGCAGCAGCGTCAGCAGGCCGACGCGGCGGCCCGTGAAGCGCAGCCGCGAGAACGCGTAGGCGGCGAGGGCCCCGAGGAAGACGGTGCCGGCGGCGGTCACGAGCCCGATGACGAGGGTGTTGAGGAACCACGCCGCGTACGGCTGCTGCGGGCGCTGGAACAGCTCCACGTAGTTGCTGAAGTCGATCGTGCGGAACAGCTCGTTCGAGCCGACGAGCGTGCCCGTCGGGTTGAGCGAGGCCGAGAGCACGTACAGCAGCGGGAACGCCGCGAACACGAGCATGACGATGCCGATGAGGTGGCGCCAGCCGGTGTCGAGGAACCACCGCACGAACCCGCGGCGGCGGCGCACCGGGATGGCGCGCGAGGCGGGCGGTGCCGCGTCGGTGGCCTGCGAGCCGGCGACGAGCGGGTTGAGACGGTCGGCGACTTGGCCGCCCTGCTGGGGGTTGAACGGGTTCGACATGTCAGTTCAGCTCCTCGAGGGCCTTCGTCTTGCGGAAGGAGACGATCGAGACCGTGGCGACGATCAGGAAGATGAGAATCGCGAAGGCGCTCGCGAGGCCGTAGTCGCGACCGGTGCCCTCGCCGAAGGCGACCTTGTACACGAGCGTGATGAGGATGTCGGTCGCGCCCGCGTCGACGCCCGCCGTGACGTCGCGTGGGCCGCCGCCGGTGAGCATGTAGATGAGGTTGAAGTTGTTGAAGTTGAACGCGAAGCTCGAGATCAGCAGCGGCGCGACCGACACCAGCAGCAGCGGGAACTTGATGAGGCGGAACACCGCCCAGGGCCGCGCGCCGTCGACGGTCGCCGCCTCGGCGAGCTCCTCAGGGATCGACTGCAGCGCGCCCGTGCAGATCAGGAACATGTACGGGAAGCCCAGCCACAGGTTGACGAAGAGGATGCTGAACTTCGCCAGCCACGGATCGGTCAGCCACGGGATGCTCGCCCCGCCCAGCAGCACCTGGTTGAAGAACCCGAACTGCTGGTTGAAGAGCCCGAGGAAGACGAGCGCGGAGAGGAAGCCGGGAAAGGCGTACGGCAACACCATGATGACGCGGTAGATCTTCTTGCCGCGCATGTGGGGGGCGTTGAACACGATCGCGAGGAACAGACCGAGGGCGAAGGTCGACGCGACCGACAGGATCGCGAAGGCGAAGGTCCAGACCGTCACGCTCAGCAGCGGGCCTCGAATGTCCTCGTTCGTGAAGGCGCGCACGAAGTTGTCGAAGCCGACGTCGATCTTCCAGCCGGGCTGGAGCTCCTGGCCGGCGTCGCTGACGAAGGCGCCCTCGCCGCCGTCGCGGTACACCGTGCCGCCGGTGGTGTCGGTGAAGGTGTCGGAGGCCTCGTCGTAGACCAGGTCGGAGGTGTAGACGTAGGCGTTCGAGCCGTCGGGCGTGCGCAGCGCGCCGTCGTTCGGGTCGTCGCTGAGGGGCACGCTGAGGTCGGCGATGAGCGACTGGTTGGCGAGCAGGTCGCCGAACGCGAGGCTGTTCCAGCCGGCGACGCCGACGGCCTTGCCCGTGCTGTCCTCCTCCGCGTCGACCTCGTCGAGCGGCTGGTTGGGCGTGCCGAGCAGCGTCTCGCCGTCGGGGTCGGTGACGAGGAAGCCGTAGGTGCCCAGCTGCTCGACGACCGTCAGACGGTACGTCGGCGAGTCGGGAACGCGCGTGAGGGAGTTCGCGATGATCGACTCGATCGCGTCCTCCTTCGTGGAGTTGTGGCCGTCGCCGTAGTTGGTGAAGGCGATGTAGCCGCTGTAGCCGACGACGAAGATCTGGAAGAGCGCCAGGAAGAACACGCCGGGCGCGAGGTACTTGGCCGGCAGCCAGCCCGGGCGCAGGTAGATGAGGTTGATGACGACCGTCACGACGGCCGCGATGCCGAAGACGAGCCACGACTCCTGCATGACGAGCACGAACATCGCGAAGAGCGCGATCGCGTCGACGATGCCGAGCAGCACGATCTTGATGAGCAGCCCGCGGACGGTCTGGGCGTGCGATCGGCGCGCGGTGCCCGCGCTGCGGCTCGAGCGGGAGACCGGCGGGTCGGTCGGCGGGGTGGACACGGGCGCGTCGGCGCCGGGAGTCGTCGTGCTCATGGTTCTCCGAGAGGTCGTCGTTGGCCTGTCACGGACGTGCCGGGAGCCTATCCCTCGCCGGAGCGAGGGGGGAGGGCTCCCGGCACGTCTCGATCAGTGGAGGCTGATCAGCCCGTGATCTTGCCCTGGATGCTCGCGACCATCGCGCGCCACAGCTCGACCGGGTCGCCCTGGCCGTTGATGATCGCGACCTCGGTCGAGCCCCAGTCGCTCCACACGACGTCCATCGCGGGGACGTTCGGCATGGGCACGCCCTCGGCGCCGACCGCACCGAAGGCGGCGACGTCGGCGTCGGACTGCGCGGCCTCGAAGGCGCTCAGCAGCGCAGGCGCACGGCCGCCGACCTCGTAGAGCGCGGTCTGCACCTCGTCGGTGCCGATGTAGTTCACGAGGAACTCGTTGGCGGCGAGCTGGTTCTCGCTCTCGCTCGAGATGTAGAAGCCCTGCACGCCCACGAACGGCGTGGCGGTCTCGCCACCGGCCGAGGGGATCGGGTCGATCGCGTAGTTGATGCCGGCCTCCTTGATGGCGGGCAGGTTCCACGGACCGGTCAGGAAGTAGCCCGACTTGCCGGCGACGAACTCCTCGCGGGCGATGTCGCCCGAGATGTTCGTGTTGAGGATGCCGGCCTGGCCCCACTCGCGCAGCTTGACCGCGAAGGCCTCGCCGCCCTCGTTGCCGAGCGCGAGGGTCGTCGGGTCGTAGGTGCCGTCAGCGGTGATCTCGAAGACCGGGGCGCCGAACGAGGCCTGCAGCGGGTACAGGTGGTAGGGGTCGGCGGCGGCCGGGTCGAGGCCCACGAGGAACGGGTACTCGGCGGAGCCGTCGGCGACGGCGGCCTGACCGGCGGCGATAAGGTCGTCGAAGGTCGCGGGCGCCTCGGGGGCGATGTCGGTGTTGCGCAGCAGCGCGATGTTCTCGACCGAGTAGGGCAGACCGTAGGTCTGGCCCTCGTAGCTCATGGCGGTCACGGCGACCTCCTGGAACTCGCCGGCCTTGTCGCCGAGCTCCAGCGGCGCGACGACGCCGTTCTGCACGAGCTTGCCGAGCCAGTCGTGGGCGCCGACGATGATGTCGGGGCCGTTGCCCGTGGGGGCCTGCGTGATGAAGTCGTCGCGGATCGCGCCGAAGTCCTTCGTGACGAGCTCGACCGAGACGCCGCGCTCCTCCTCGAAGGTCGCGGCGACGTCCTCGAGCACTCCCGCGCGGTCGGCGTCGACCCAGACGGTGAGCGAGCCCTCGAACTGGGGCTCCTCCGAGCCGCCACCGTTCTCGCCGGCGGGTGCGGCGCACCCTGCGAGGACGACGGCCGTCAGAGCCAGCGCCCCCGTGATCGTGAAGCTGCGTGAGGTCACCTTCATCGGTGTTCACCCTTTCCTGTGCGGACGGCCTCATCGCCGGACGCGCTGCCGGCACCCGTACGGGAACGGGCGCCTCGCCCAAGAGGCCATTCTCTTGATGTGCCTGCATCTGCAAGCGCTTCCATTAGAGCAGGAGTCTGACTCGCCCACAACTCCCGTGTTCTGCTCCCTTCTTCCGGGAATTACTCAGGGAACACCAGGGTTGACTGCAAACGCTTCCATTTTCGTGGGGGTGACGTAGGGTTTTACCCATGTCCACCGACACCACCCCTACCACCACCCGCGCCCACGCGCGCGAAGCGTCCACACCGGGATCGGAATGGTGGCGCTCCGCCGTCATCTACCAGATCTATCCGCGGTCGTTCGCCGACGCATCCGGTGACGGCATCGGCGATCTCGCTGGCGTGACCGAGCGCCTCCCCTCCCTCGCGGCTCTCGGCGTCGACGCCGTCTGGCTCTCGCCGTTCTTCCGGTCGCCGCAGAAGGACGCCGGCTACGACGTGGCCGACTACTGCGACGTCGACCCGATCTTCGGCACCCTCGCCGACTTCGACGCCCTCCGCGATCGCGCGCACGAGCTGGGGCTCCGGGTCATCGTCGACCTCGTGCCGAACCACTCCTCGAGCGAGCACCCCTGGTTCCAGGAGGCCCTCGCGGCGGGCCCCGGCTCGCCCGAGCGCGACCGCTACATGTTCCGCGACGGCAAGGGCGAGCACGGCGAGCTGCCGCCCAACAACTGGCCCTCCGTGTTCGGCGGCGCGGCCTGGACGCGCGTGACCGAGGCGAACGGCGAGCCCGGTCAGTGGTACCTGCACATCTTCGACAGCTCGCAGCCCGACTTCAACTGGAAGAACCCGGTCGTCTGGGAGGAGTTCCGTCGCATCCTGCGCTTCTGGCTCGACCGCGGAGTCGACGGCTTCCGTGTCGACGTCGCGCACGGCCTCATGAAGAAGGAGGGGCTGCCCGACATCGCCGACGCCGCCGGCTCCGACAACATCGCCGACGCGCTCATGTCGCCGGAGGACGTGCCCTACTGGGCGCAGCCGGCCGTGCACGAGGTCTACCGCGACTGGCACCAGGTGCTCGCGCAGTACGAGGGCGACCGCGTGCTGTGCGCCGAGGCCTGGGTCGAGCCGCTGTCGAAGGCCGCGCTCTGGGTGCGCTCGGACGAGATGCACCAGGCCTTCAACTTCAGCTACCTCAGCACGCCGTGGAACGCCGCCAAGCTGCGCGCGGTGATCGACGAGTCGATCGACGCCTTCACGGGCGTGGGCGCGCCGAGCACCTGGGTGCTCTCCAACCACGACGTCGTGCGCCACGCGAGCCGCTACGGCCTGCCCGAGCACACGGCGGGCCCGAACGCGGGCATCGGCCCGAACTCGCCCGACAAGCCCGACGCCGCGCTCGGCCTGCGCCGCGCGCGCGCCGCGACCGCACTCATGCTGAGCCTGCCCGGCAGCGCCTACCTCTACCAGGGCGAGGAGCTCGGCCTGCCCGAGGTCATCGAGCTCGACGACCACGTTCGCGAGGACCCGACCTTCCACCGCACGGGCGGCGAGGCCTACGGCCGCGACGGCTGCCGCGTCCCGATCCCGTGGGAGGCCGACGCGCCGGCGTTCGGCTTCAACGATACCGGCTCGAGCTGGCTCCCCCAGCCCGAGGTGTTCGGCGAGTACGCGCGCGATCGCCAGGAGGGCGTCGAGGGCTCCACGCTCGAGCTCTACCGGTCCGCGCTCGACATCCGCGCGCGGCGCGAGCTCGGCGTCGGATCGGTCGAGTGGCTCGACGGCTACGGCGAGGAGGTCGTCGCGTACCGCAACGGCGGCCTGACGATCATCGCGAACCTCGGCAGCACGCCCGTCGAGCTGCCCGCCGGCGACGTCCTCCTTGCGAGCAACGCGATCGACGGCCGGGCCGTTCCCGCTGACACGACGGTCTGGATCGCCTAGCCGGGCGACGCCGCGAACGAGAGAAGGCCCCGGAGGGATCCGGGGCCTTCTTCGTGCATTCGGGAGGTGCTAGCCCGCGTTTGCGGTCAGCCATGCGTACGGGTCGACTTTGAGGCCGTCCAAGCGAATCTCGAGGTGCGTGTGCGGCCCCGTCGAGGCGCCGGTGTTCCCCACAAGACCGATCGGGTCGCCAGCTTTGACCTCTTGGCCCGGTGCGACCATCGTGCTGCCCGCACGCATGTGCGCATACAACGACGTGACGCGCTGGCCGTTCACCTCGTGCTCGATGAAGACATGCTCCCCGTAGCTCCAATCTTCCTGCAGGCCGGAGACTACGCCATCCGCGATTGCGTAAACGGGCATCCCGTCCCCTCCCAGCATGTCGATCCCTTGGTGAAAACTGGAGCATCCTCGGCAGGGAGCGGTGCGAGCACCGAACGGCGAGGAGATCTGGGCGAAATACGGGAAGGGCCACCGAACAGCGCCCGTGCCCGTGCTCGCGTAGTTGAGATTCCTGTTCCCGTACTTGGCCTTCAGGTTCTCTTCGTACGAGGTGACCGTCCAATCGTCGCGGCTGACACTCAGCGCAGTCGCGGCGTCGTTCCCGCTCAGATCAAGGACCTGCGCAGGCTCGGAAGTCTGTGGAGCAGAGGCGGTGGGACTTGCTTCACCGACGTCACTGGAACGCAAAAATGCGTTCGCTGGCACTGTCGTTCCGATCAACAGACCAGCGACGGCGAGCATCACAGTAGGAGGCAGCGCGCGTCGAGCCATGCGGCGCAGCATCGGCACCCGGGTCGCCTCGCTCGGGCCATTCGCCGCGGGATCGGCCCGGACAACAGTGCGGTGCGCGCGGCGTCGGGTAGCCCGCCGGGACGACCCCCCGTCGGTCGCGTGGGAATGCGCCGCCGTACCCCGAAGAGTCCGAGAGGCGCCGCTGGTTGCATCGCGAAGCGCCCGCCGGCTGGTGAGCACGATCTCCGCCTCGGGGATCACGACGGTTGGGGTGGAAAGCGCGCCGCTGGTGAAGCCCAGGGACTCGATGCTTCCGGTGAAGGCGGTGGGCTCGGAGAGCCCTCCAGCCGGCCGCTGGAGCTCGTCAGTCACGTGTCAGATTGCCTTAATCGTCGGTCGCGGCCCGCACGGACCACCGGTCGTGAGGGTATGAGCCTCGATGAGGTGGGTATCCGAGCATCCGCTCTGGAACGGGTTCACCCGCGATCACCAGCGGCGCTGATTATCACGGATTGGTAAAGCCTAACCCGCATGACCCGATTCCTCCAGTCGGGCTGGGAATCGGTGCGCCCCCGAACAGGGGGTGCGCCGAGGTCACGCTCCGACTGATATGAGGAGCCCCTCGAGCTCGCCGACGGCATCCGGATGCGCTGCCAGGACGAACTCGCGATCGGGCCGACGGTCGCCGAGCCCCTTCACGACGGCCCCCGCCTCACGGGCGATGAGGGCGCCCGCGGCGTGGTCCCACGGGCTCAGCGTGCGCTCGAAGTAGGCGTTGGCGCGACCCGCTGCGACGCTGCAGAGATCGAGCGAGGCGGTGCCGAGCCGACGGAGGTCGCGCACGCGCGGGAGGAGCTGCGCGATCGCGACCCCCTGCTCCGCACGGGTCTCGGCCGAGTACGCGAAGCCCGTGAAGACGAGCGACTCCGCGAGCGGCACGGCGTCGGCGACGCGGATGGGGCGGCCGTCGAGTCGCGCTCCGTCGCCCCGTCGGGCGGTGAACAGCTCGCCCGTGACGGGGTTGAGCACCACCCCCGCGACAGCCTCCCACGACTGCGGGTCGGGCGCGCCCTCGACGACGGCGATGCTGATGGCGTAATGGGGGATGCCGTAAAGGAAGTTGACCGTGCCGTCGATCGGGTCGACGACCCAGGTGAGCCCGCTCTCGCTCGCGCCGCGACCGCCCTCCTCGCCGAAGAAGCCGTCGAGCGGACGCGCCTCCGCGAGCCGCGCGCGGATGAGCGCCTCGCTGTCGCGGTCGACCTGCGTCACGACGTCGACGGGCGACGACTTGCGGTCGGCGACCTCGACGCCCGAGCGCCTCGCCTCGACGACGAACGCCCCGGCCTCCCGGGCGACCTCGATCGCGAGGCGGAGGAGGTCGGCGTCGGTCGCGGAGGCGGAGACGGTCGGGGTCATGCCCCGATTGTCGCAGGCGGGCTGAGTGGAGAGATCGGTGGCGAGTGAGGGATTCGAACCCCCGAAGGCTGAGCCGTCTGATTTACAGTCAGATCCCTTTGGCCGCTAGGGTAACTCGCCGATCGCGCGGCGGCCGGGGCCGATCGCGCGAGAAACAGGATACAAGCTCCGGCGGGCGCGCGTGACCACGCCGACGCAAGCGCTTCCAATCGCCGCACCGCGTGCCGGTATCCTCGCGATAGGCGAGGGAATAGAGGAACCGCATGGTGGGCATCGACGACGTCGCTCGGCGCGCCGGCGTATCGACCGCCACGGTCTCGCGCGCGCTCAGCGGGCGCGGACACGTCGCCACCGCCACGCGCGAGCGCGTCGAGGAAGCGGCGGCCGAGCTCGGCTACGTCGTCTCGGCGAGCGCCTCGAGCCTCGCGACCGGTCGCATGCGCAACATCGGCGTCGTCGTGCCCTTCCTCAATCGCTGGTTCTACACCTCGGTGCTCGAGGGGGCGCAGCGCCGCCTCATGCAGTACGGCTACGACCTCACGCTCTACAACCTCTCCGGGGCGAGCAATGAGCGCAGCACCGTGTTCGAGCAGTTCCTCCTCCGGCAGCGCGTCGACGCCGTGATCGCCGTGAGCCTCGAGCTCAGCGCCGAGGAGGTCGACTCGCTCCACGCGCTCGGCAAACCTCTCGTCGGCGTCGGCGGGCCGATCCGCGGCGTGCCGACCGTCTCGATCGACGACGTCGGCGTCACGCGCCTCGCGACCGAGCACCTGCTCTCGCTCGGCCACACCGTCATCGGCCACATCGGCGGCGACGTCGACGCCGAGATGTCGTTCCACATGCCGACCAACCGTCGCCTCGGGTGGGAGGACGCGCTGCGCGACGCGGGCGTCGAGCCGCGCCCCGAGCTCTACTTCCCCGCCGTGTTCACGATGGAGAGCGGCTACGTCGCCGCAAAGCAGATGCTCGGCGACCCGCGCTTGCGCCCCACCGCGGTCGTCGTCGCGAGCGACGAGATGGCGATCGGCGTCATCCTTGCCGCACGCGACATGGGGCTCGACGTGCCGCGCGACCTGTCGGTCGTCGGCATCGACGACCACGAGCTCGCCCCCTTCTTCGGTCTCACGACCGTCGCGCAGTTCCCCGAGCAGCAGGGCGAGCGCGCGGTCGAGCTCCTCATGCGCGAGCTCGACCAGTCGCGCGACGACGAGCCCGCGAACCTGCAGCTGCCGTTCGAGCTCATCGTGCGCTCGTCGACCTCCCGACCCCGGCCGGACCGCGAGCGGCACGGCTGAGAGCGTCGATCGACCGGGCACGAGCATCCGCCCCCGCACTACGATTGGCCGCATGGCTGATTCCTCATTCGACATCGTGAGCAAGGTCGACAAGATGGAGGCGGAGAACGCCGTCAACCAGGCGCAGAAGGAGGTCGCGCAGCGCTACGACTTCAAGGGCGTCGGGGCGTCGATCGAGTGGAGCGGCGAGAAGCTGCTGCTCAAGGCGAGCGCCGAGGAGCGCGTGAAGGCCGTCCTCGAGGTGCTCGAGTCGAAGATGATCAAGCGCGGCATCGGGATCCGCAGCCTGGACACGGGCGCGCCGTACGCGAGCGGCAAGGAGTTCCGCATCGAGGTCGGGCTGAAGAACGGCATCTCGACCGATGACGCGAAGAAGATCGCGAAGATCATCCGCGAGGAGGGGCCGAAGAGCGTCAAGAGCCAGATCCAGGGCGACGAGCTGCGCGTGCAGTCGAAGAGCCGCGACGACCTGCAGGCGACGATGGCGCTCCTCAAGGGCAAGGACCTGGATGTCGCGCTGCAGTTCGTGAACTTCCGGTAGTCGTCGCCCGTGTCGGGCTCGGCATCGGGCTCGGCATCGGGCTCGGGCGACGGGCCTGCCGGCTGGGCGGGGCACGCCCGCGGCAGCCGCGAGTACCGGCGTCTGCTCGTCGCGCTCGCCTTCGCGGGCGTCGCGACCTTCACGCAGCTGTACTCGACGCAGGGCATCCTGCCCCTCATCGCGCGCGACCTCGACGTCGACGCCGCGACCGCAGCGCTCACCGTGTCGGGGACGACGGCGGGGCTCGCGGCCGCGGTCATCCCCTGGTCGTGGGTCGCCGACCGGATCGGCCGACTGCCGGCGATGCGCATCGCGCTCGTGAGCGCGACCGTGCTCGGGCTGCTCGCGCCGCTCGCTCCCGACATCGTCTCGCTCGTCGGCGTGCGCATCATCGAGGGCGTCGCGCTCGGCGGGCTTCCCGCGATCGCGCTCACCTACCTCGCCGAGGAGGTCGACCGGCGGCACGCCGCCGCGGCCGCAGCGACCTACGTCGCCGGGACGAGCGTCGGCGGGCTGCTCGGCCGGCTCATCGCGGCTCCCGTCGCCGAGCAGACCGACTGGCGCGTGGGCGTCGCGACCGTCGCCGTCATCGCCGCGATCGCGGCCGCCGTGTTCATGGTGCTCGCGCCCCGCGCGCGGGGCTTCGATCGCGGGCCGATCGGCGGGGTCGTGCACGTCGCGCGCACGATCGCGCGGCTCGCCCGCGACCGCGTGCTCGTGTCGCTGTGGGCGCAGGGGTTCCTGCTCATGGGCGGGTTCGTGACCGTCTACAACTACCTGGCCTTCCACCTCGAGGGCGCTCCGTTCCTCCTGCCGCCGTCGCTCGCCTCGCTCCTGTTCACCGCGTACCTCGCCGGCACCGCCTCGTCGCGCGTCGCCGGCGCGATCGCCGAGCGCCTCGGCACCCGGCCCGTGCTCATCGCCTCATCCGGCGTCATGCTCGCGGGGCTCGCGCTCACGCTCGTGGAGCAGCTCGCGGTCGTGATCGCGGGCCTCATCGTGCTCACGGCGGGGTTCTTCGCGGGGCATGCCAGCGCATCCGCCGCCATCGGCCAGCGCGCCGCCTCGGGCCGCGCGCAGGCCACGAGCGTGTACACGCTCGGCTACTACGCGGGGTCGAGCCTGTTCGGCTGGCTGGGCGGCTACGCCTACATCGCCGGGGACTGGATGGCCGTCGTCGGCCTCGTCGCGGCCCTCGCGACGATCGCGGGCGTCGTCGCGATCGTCGGCGCGCGCTCGCCGCATCACTAGACTCCGGCCATGACGACGATCGAGCTCGACACCGCCTCCGCGTGGGTGGTGTTCATCATCGGCGGGGCCGCCGTGCTCGCTCAGATCGTCATCGCGATCACCTCGCTCGTCGTCGTCCCACGCAACCGGCGCCCGCAGACGGCACTCGCCTGGCTGCTGCTCATCTACACCCTCCCGATCATCGGCTTCCTGCTCTTCCTCCTGCTGGGGTCGCGACGGCTTCCGAAGCGCCGCCGCGAGAAGCAGACGGAGATCAACCAGCACATCCTCGACACGACCGAGGGCATGGATCGCGTGCGGAAGGATCCGCCGTGGCCGCCGTGGCTCGAGCCGATCGTCGAGCTCAACCGGACGCTCGGAGCGATGCCGCTCGTCGGCGGCAACACCGCCGAGCTCTACACCGACTACGCGGAGTCGATCGCGGCGATGACCGCGGCCGTGCGCGAGGCGGAGCGCATCGTGCACGTCGAGTTCTACATCCTGTCGCTCGACAGCGCGACGGCCGACTTCTTCGACGCGCTCGAGGACGCCGTGCGCCGCGGGCTGACGGTGCGGGTGCTCTACGACCACGTGGCCTCGGTGCGCGTGCCCGGGTACCGGAGGACGAAGCGGCGCCTGTCGAGCATGGGCGTCGACTTCCACGCCATGCTGCCGGTGCGCCCGTGGCGCGGGCAGTGGCAGCGGCCCGACCTCCGCAACCATCGCAAGTTCGTCATCATCGACGGCACGACGGCCTTCACCGGATCGCAGAACATGGTCGACCGCGGCTACCACCGGAAGCCGCTGCGCAGCGGCGACCGGCTCGCGTGGAAGGAGCTCGTCGTGCGCCTCGACGGCCCGATCGCCGCGGGCATCGAGGCGCTGTTCGCGACCGACTGGTACTCGGAGACGGATGAGCTGCTGCTGCGCGAGAGCATCGTGCGGCCGGAGGTGGACCCCGAGATCGGACTCGACGCGCAGGTCGTCCCGAGCGGCCCAGCGTTCGAGGGCGAGAACAACCTCCGGCTCTTCAACTCGCTGCTGTACGCCGCGCAGGAGCAGATCCAGATCTGCTCGCCGTACTTCGTGCCCGACGAGTCGATGCTCTACGCCATCACGACGGCGGCGCAGAGCGGGCTCGATGTGCAGCTGTTCGTGTCGGAGATCGGCGATCAGACCCTCGTCTTCCACGCGCAGCGCTCGTACTACGAGGAGCTGCTCCGGGCGGGGGTGCGCATCTGGCTCTATCGCGCCCCGACGGTGCTGCACGCGAAGCACTTCACGATCGACGACCAGGTCGCGGTCATCGGCTCGAGCAACATGGACATGCGCTCGTTCAGCCTCAACCTCGAGGTCTCGGTGATGGTGCGCGGGGCGTCCATCATCCGTCGCCTGCGGGAGGTCGAGCAGTCCTACCGCGATAACTCGACCGAGCTGACGCTCGAGACGTGGATGAACCGACCGGCCCACATGCGCGCGTTCGACGACCTGGCCCGTGTGACGGCGGCGGTGCAGTAGGGGTGGACGACGGTCTCCGCATCGAGGTCGACGATCTGTCACGACCGGCGGTGCGCGCGCTGCTCGCCGAGCACCTCGCCGAGATGCGGGCGACGAGCCCCCCGGAGAGCGTGCACGCGCTCGACCTCGCCGAGCTCTCCACGCCGCGGATGACCGTGTGGACGCTGTGGGAGGGCGAGCACGTGCTCGGCTGCGCCGCCCTCGCGATCCTCTCGACGGCGGAGGGCGAGATCAAGTCGATGCGGACGACGGCGACGGCGCGGGGCCGCGGCGTCGCAGCGCGGATGCTCGCGCACGTGCTCGACGAGGCGCGAGCCCGCGGGCTGCAGCGCGTGAGTCTCGAGACGGGGGCGGAGGAGTTCTTCGCCCCGGCCCGGAGGCTCTACGAGCGGTTCGGCTTCACGTCGTGCCCGCCGTTCGGCGCCTATCGGGACGACCCCCTCAGCGTCTTCTACACTCGCGCGCTGTGAGCCGCGGGAGTAGGGTGCGCGCATGACGCAGAAGACGCTGCCGACGGCCGTCCCGGTCGACGAGTTCCTCGCGACACTGGATGCGCGCCGCAGCGCTGAGGGCGCACGGCTCGCGGAGCTCTTCCGCGAGGTCACGGGCGCGGAGCCGGTCATGTGGGGGCCGACGATGGTCGGCTTCGGCGAGTACGCCTACCGGTACGCGAGCGGGCACGAGGGCACTTGGCCGCGAGCGGCGTTCTCGCCTCGGAAGGCGAAGCTGTCGTTCTACGGGCTGCAGACGCACCCCGACGCCGCGGCGCTCCTCGAGCGGCTCGGTCCGCACTCGAGCGGGGTGGACTGCGTCTACGTGACCCGGCTCGACGCGATCGACCTCGACGTGCTCGGCGAGCTCGTCCGGCTGTCGTGGACGGTGACGGAGGACACGGCCGTCTGAGACGCGGCCGCGTCCTAGTCGCGCGAGATCCGGACCATCTCGTCGCGCGGCACGACCTTGATGCGCGCACGGCCGCGGGCGGCGCCGAGCTCCTGCTCGTGGGCGTCGAGGCGACGCCATCCGTCGAGGTCGGTGTAGAGCACGCCGCGACTGCGGAGCAGCTCGACGACCGCGCCCTCGTCCGGCTCCGCCGGGCTCCACCAGCCGGCCTGGCCGTTGAGCACGTGCTGGATGGTCTCCATCGCGTCGCTCTTCGTGTGGCCGATGAGTCCGACGGGGCCGCGCTTGATCCAGCCCGTCGCGTAGACGCCCGGGAGGACGGCGTTGTCGTCGGCGAGCACGCGCCCCTCGTGGTTCGGGATCACGCCGTGGCGCTCGTCGAACGGGATGCCGTCGAGCGGCGAGCCGAAGTATCCGACCGCGCGGTACACGGCCTGCACCTCGACCTCGCGGAACTCCCCCGTCCCGACCACGCCGCCGGCGCCGTCCGGGCGCGTCCGCTCGTACCGGAAGCCGACCACGCGACCGTCCTCGCCGAGCACCTCGACGGGCTTCGCGTAGAAGTGCAGGTGCAGGCGCCGCGACGCCTGGCCCGTCTCGCGCGCGCGCCACTGCGTGAACACCTTGTCGATCACGAAGAGCTGCTTGTTCGACGCGATCGCCGCGCGCGCGGCGTCGTCGTACTCGAAGTCCTCGTCGTGCACGATCATGTCGACGTCGCGCAGCTCGCCGAGCTCGCGCAGCTCGAGGGGCGTGAACTTGACCTGCATCGGACCGCGGCGGCCGAAGACGTGCACGTCGGTGACGGGCGACGCCTCGAGGCCCGCGAGCACGTTGTCCGGGATCTCCGTCGGCAGCAGATCCTCCGGGTGCTTCGCGAGCACGCGCGCGACGTCGAGCGCGACGTTGCCGTTGCCGACGACCGCGACCGACTGCGCGGTCAGCGGCCACTCGCGCGGAACGTCGGGGTGCCCGTCGTACCAGCTGACGAAATCGGCGGCGCCGTACGAGCCCTCCAGCTCGATGCCCGGGATGTCCAGCGAGGCATCCCGCACCGCCCCCGTCGCGAAGATCACGGCGTTGTAGTGCCGCTTCAGATCGTCGAGCGTGATGTCGGTGCCGTAGCGGACGTTGCCGAAGATGCGGATGTCACCGGAGTCGAGCACGTCGCGCAAGGCGTTGATGATGCCCTTGATGCGCGGGTGATCGGGCGCGACGCCGTAGCGGACGAGCCCGTACGGGGCCGGCAGCTGGTCGAACAGATCGATCGAGACCTCGAAGGAGCGCTCGTGCTTGAGAAGGATGTCGGCTGCGTAGATGCCGGCGGGGCCTGCTCCGACGATGGCGAGCCTGAGCTTGGTCATGCGGGTGGTTCCGTTCCTCGATCGTGCGGGGGTCGTGAGGGCTCGCGGCCCTACTTGCTGCGGTCGACGACCGCTTCGGCGAACTTCGTGAGCGCCTTCTTGACGGGCCCGTCGGGCAGCGGGGCGAGGGCCGCGACGGCGTCGTCCGCCCAGCGGCGCGCCTCGAGCAGGGTCTCCTCCGTGACGGGGTGCCCGCGGAGCTCGGCGATCGCCGCGGCGAGCTCCGCCTCGTCGGTCGCGCGATCCTCGACGGAGGTCGCGTCGCCGTCGAGCTCGTCGACGTTGCGCTCGATGCGGCCGAGCAGCTCGGCGGCGCTCGCATCCGTCGCCGCGGCGCGCCGCAGGAACAGCAGCGGCAGGGTCGCGACGCCGCTGCGCAGGTCGGTGCCCTGGGCCTTGCCCGTCTCGGCGTCGGGCTCGGCGAGGTCGATGACGTCATCGATGAGCTGGAAGGCGACCCCGATCTTCTCGCCGAAGGCGACGACGGGGGCCTCTAACTCGGAGGGCGCGTTCGAGAAGATGACGCCCATCTGCGCGGCGGCGGCGATGAGCGATCCGGTCTTGTCGGCGAGCACCTGCAGGTAGTGCTCGATCGGGTCGTCGGTCGCGCGCGGGCCGAGCGTCTCGTGCAGCTGGCCGAGGCACAGGCGCTCGAAGGTGTCGGCCTGCAGCTTGATGGCGCCCTCCCCGAGGCTCGCGACGAGCTTCGAGGCGCGGGCGAAGAGCAGGTCGCCGGTGAGGATCGCGACCGAGTTGCCCCACACGTGCTGGGCGGTCGGCACCCCGCGACGCAGCTCCGCCTCGTCCATGACGTCGTCGTGGTACAGCGACGCGAGGTGCGTGATCTCGATGGCCTGCGCGGCGGTGATGACCGAGGGGGTGGCTCCGTCGCCGAGCTGGGCGGTGAGCAGCGTGAGCACGGGTCGGATGCGCTTGCCGCCCGCCTCGAGCAGGTAGCGGGACGTGACATCCGCCATGTCATCGGCGAAGGCGACCTCCTTGAGAAGGCCCGCCTCCACGGTCTCGAGACCGGATTCGATGGCGTCCGCGAAGCGGCGCTCCTCGCTCGAGGCGAAGAGCTTCGCGCCGAGCCCGAGCGACGCGCTGAGCGTCTTGCTGCGGCGAGCGAGAGGAGTGCTCCAGGTCACGGTGTGCCGATCTGTCGGGGGGTCACTCGGCCGCGGCCGACGAGGTGGGGCGTCGGCGGGCGACGCGCTTCTTGGCGGCGGATGCCCGGATCGCGGCATCGATCGGCTTGCGCCCGCGGTGCAGGGCCACGACCCCGACCGTGAGATTGCGGTAGGCGACGCGCGTGAATCCCGCGGCGCGCATCCACTGGCAGAGGATGCCCTGCTCGGGCCAGTCGGCGATCGACTCGAACAGGTAGCGGTAGGCGTCGGGGTTCGTGCTCGCGGCGCCCGCGATGAAGGGCATGACCTTCTGCAGGTAGGCGAAGTAGCCGCGGCGGATGATGCCGATCGGCGGGCGCGAGAACTCGCAGATCACGAGCCGGCCGCCCGGCTTGAGCACGCGGTACATCTCGCTCAGGGCGAGCCGCGGGTCCTCTACGTTGCGGAGGCCGAAGCTGATCGTGACGGCGTCGAACTCGTCGTCGCCGAAGGGCAGCTTCTGCGCGTCGCCCTCGACGAACTCGAGCTCGGGGTGGCGCTGGCGCCCCTCCTCGATCATGCCAGCGGAGAAGTCGAAGGCGATGACGCGGGCGCCCGACTTCGCGATCGCGGCCGAGCTCGTGCCCGTGCCCGCGGCGATGTCGAGGATGCGCTCGCCCGGCTGCGGGTCGATCGCCCGCACCGTGTGAAGGCGCCAGAGGGAGGCGTTGCCGACCGAGAGCACCGCGTTCGTGCGGTCGTAGCCGCGGGCGACGCCGTCGAACATGGCCGCGACGTCGCGCGACTTCTTGCTCAGGTCGGCCCTCGTCACCCGCTCAGTCTAGTGAGTGGTCACTGCGCGTTGCCCGCGAGCGGGCTGGGCGCCCGGGGCGCCGAGGGTACGCTGACCCCGTGCCCACTTCCGCGTCGTCGGGAGCCGCCCTCCGCGCGGTCTCCGAGCCCGTCGACGACGCGACCGCCCTGCTCGAGTATGCCTCGCCCGCGCATCCCCTCGTCGCCCTCCGCCGCGGCGACGGCATCGTCGGCATCGGCGAGATCGCGCGGCTCTCGTTCACCGGCCCCGACCGGCTCGCGCGCGCCGCGAGCGCCTGGCGCGAGCTCGCCGCCGCCGCGCGCGTCGACGACGCGGTGCACGAGCCGGGGTCGGGGCTCGTCGCCTTCGGGGCCTTCGCGTTCGCCGACACCTCGGCGGTCGAGAGCGTGCTCATCGTGCCCGAGATCGTCGTCGGGCGGCGCGGCCCCGTCGGCTGGGTGACGCGCATCACCGCCGACGACGGCGGGCGCGACCTCGAGCTCGCCCCGCCCGTGGCGACGCGGGTCGGGGCTCGGCCCCGGGCGACGCTCGCGGCGGCATCCCTCTCGCGGCAGGAGTACGTGGAGCTCGTGCGCGACGCCGTCGCCAGGATCCGCGCGGGCGAGGTCGAGAAGGTCGTCATGGCGCGGGACGCGCGCGCGGGCATCCCCGCCGATGCCGACCGCCGGGCGCTGCTGCAGGAGCTCGCCGAGGCCTACCCCGACACGCTCACGTTCGCCGTCGACGGGCTCGTCGGCGCGAGCCCCGAGACCCTCGTGAGCGTGCACGCGCGCGAGGCGTCCGCTCGTGTGCTCGCCGGGTCGCGCGCTCGCGGCGCCGGGGCGGCCGACGACGCGGCCGCCGCGACGGCCCTCGCGACGAGCACGAAGGATCTCGACGAGCACGCCTTCGCCGTGCAGAGCGTGCTGCGGGCGCTGCGGCCCCACGCGCGGGCGGTCACCGCGAGCGAGTCGCCCTTCACGCTCAAGCTCGCCAACCTCTGGCATCTGGCGACGGATGTCGAGGTCGAGCTCTCGGAGGACGCCTCCGGCCTCGATCTCGTGGCCGCCCTGCACCCCACGGCCGCGGTCGCCGGCAGCCCCACCGCGGACGCCCTCCGGCTCATCGCCGAGCTCGAGCCCTTCGATCGCGGCCGCTACGCGGGGCCTGTCGGCTGGATCGACCAGGACGGCGACGGCGAGTGGGTCATCGCGCTGCGCTGCGCGCGCATCGACGACGACGGGACGCTCACGGCGTACGCGGGGGCCGGAATCGTCGCGGACTCCGACCCGGAGTCGGAGCTCGCCGAGACGCGCATGAAGTTCCGGCCGATTGCCGACGCCCTCCGCTAGGAGGATTCCGCGGCGACTGCGTGAACACGTTCTGTCGGCGACCGCCGCGAAGCATTTACTACCCGCAACGCGAACCAGACCAGCCACATCATGAGCACGTAGAGGGCGACGCTCGCTCCGATGAACTCGAGGTCGTTGACGGGAGACACCGGCGGTTCGTAAAGGGGGCGCACATCGGAACGAGACTCGTCGGGGCCGACGGTTATCCACGATTCCAGCGGCCCGAGCGACGACGAGTACTCGGCGTAGATGAACCAGACGTCGCCGTCGTCGAGTTCGAGAGTCGCGGTGACCGCGGCGTTCTCCACCGGCAGATCAGCAGTGGCTTCGATCACCTGAGCGGCACGTCGCGCAACGATACGTTCGAAGCGAAGAGGAACGCTTGAGGAGATGGCCTCGACGGTGACCGCGACGCGGGTACCGGCTCGCTCGACGCTCATGGCAACTTCGCCCTGATCAGTACCCTGCCCGGGGTCATGGGCGAGCGCCGGCGCAGCGTCAACGGTCATCGAACCGGCGACCAGTGCCACCATCACGAGCGCCGTGGAGACCCTTCCTCTGCGCCGAGCGGCCAGCATCACGAGCCCCGCGCCTGCGATGACGACGAGGGCCGCGGGGAGAATCGGCTGCAGTTCCACGCTGCTGAGACCCACGGCGGATGTTGCGATCTGGATGCTAGACATCCCCATTGCGGCCAGGGAAAAACGATCGACCCTTCGAAGACGCCGCAGATCGAGAAGGGCGAGCGCGAGCAACGCGAAGGGAATGTCGACCGTCGGCCACTCCCAGAAGCTGAGCACAACCCAGATCGCGGCTCGGAAGAGCACGACTCCGGCAACGATCGCAGTGATGACTCGCGCCCCGACCATGGCGACATCGATCACCCACGCGGCCGCGAGCGCCGCAACGACGACTACGGGGATGTAGAGCACCTCGGCGAACTGGGGTACCCGCGAGTCGAACTCCATCACGGGGAGCATCGCGGTACCCAGTAGAACAGCGCTGAGTGCGCCGTCAACGATCCGGAGTGGGCGACCTCGATCCCTACTCATCACGATGCCCACCACCAGCACCACGCTCCCGATGATGCCCAACAAATGCGGAGGCGACCACAGCACCGAATCCCGACCGAAATACTCATGCCACAAAACATCGAGTACGGCCGACGAACCGATGGCTGCCACCGCAATGCCTGACAGGACCAGGGCGCGATGGCGAAAAACGGACCACACGGAACGCTCTGCGACTATCGCGAAGAGCGCCCACGCAATAACGACCGCAGCGGCCACAGCGACGCTCGCGTACAGCAGGATGTGGGGAGGTGCGAATGTGCTGTCGCGTCCGATTTCTGTGTGCCACGCTCCATCCCAGTAGGTTGCCAGGATCGCTGCGGAGCCTGCGGCGACGGCAAGCCATCGCAACGCAGGGGGCGATGGCCTCGAGAGCGCACGTTTCAGGGGCAATGACATCGTGGATGGCTTGCTCACACGCGTAGCATACCCCCAGGGGGTATCCCGCGACAGCATCACAATCGAGGAGCGGCGATCAAAGTTCTTCCCGCACTCTGCGGGTCGTCGAATTGAGGTCGTCCCGTTGGCGATTGGCGCAAGTGCTGGCGCCGAGCGCGTTGCTCATCTCCAGCATCGATCCTTCGGATGCCTGTTTCGAGAGGCAGAGCTCGTCCCCTGCGTGGGATCAGGACCGATGCGAGGTCGCGCTCTTGGAGGACGCCTCCGGCCTCGACCCCGTAGCCGCCCTGCGCCCCACGGCCGCGGTCGCGGGCAGTCCGACCGCGGACGCCCTGCGACTCATCGCCGAGCTCGAGCCCTTCGATCCCCGCCGCTACACCAGCCCGGCAGGCTGAATCGACCAGGACGGCGAAGGCGAGCGGGTCATCGCGCTGCGCTGCGCGTGCATCGACGATGACGGGACGCTCACGGCGTGCGCGGGGGCCAGCATCGTGCTCAGGGCGACGAGATCCTGGGGGCCGGGAGGAGGCGCCGGCCCCCAGCGCCGTCAGCGCTTCTCCTGCTTCGGCTTCCGGCTCGCTACGACCCCGCCGGCGATGAGCAGCAGCGCCGCCATCGGATACCCGATCGCCAGATCGATCAGGAGCGGTGGCTGCTCCGGTCCGAACGCCTCGAGGTGGGTGAGCCAGTGCACGACGGCCATCACGGCGCCAGCGAGCATGATCACTTGGCCGAGACGGAGGTACAGTCGCCGGCGCGTGTAGGGGTCGAGTCTCTTCCTCGGGGAGGTGGAGTCGCTGTTCATGAGAGGGCGTCCTTCCCTGACTTCTCGTCGTCCGCCCGCGCGGCGATGTCGGATACGAGGGTGGCGCGAAGAGCGGTCCCGCGTCGCGCCGCCCGTGCGATGAGCGCTACGCCGACGAGAGCCGCGGCGATAGCGGTGATGATGTTTATCTTCACTCCGACCAGTTCGAACTCTGTCGGGTCGAGCCTGAACGATTCAAACCACGCGCGACCCACGCCGTACCAGACCAGGTAGAGGCCAAGAGCTGCTCCCGGAGGCGCTTCTCCCCCCCGGCGAGATCGCCACAGTCGTTCGATCAGCAGAATGGTCAGGAACCCCACCACGTTCCACAGCAGTTCGTAGAGGAAGAGGGGGTGGAAGAGCGTTCCCTCGGGAGTGCCCGGCGGAATGGCAGGATTCCCCGGATCGATCTGGAGGCCCCACGGCAGCGTGGTGGGGGTGCCGAAGAGCTCCTGATTGACGTAGTTGCCCATACGCCCCATGGCCTGCGCCAGCAGAAGCGCCGGCGCGAGAGCGTCCGCCGCCTCCATGAATCGGATTCCTTCTTGACGAGCGCCGAGCCACACGCCGACTGCGCCGAATATCACTGCCCCGAAGATCGCGATTCCTCCCTCCCAGATCGCGAACACCTTCCACAGCTCTGCGTTCTCGAAGAAGTAATCTGTCGGGTGCGTGATCACGTGATAAAGGCGCGCACCGACGATCCCGAACGGGATCGCCCACAGCGCGATGGTCAGTGCGGCGTCTCGACTGTGCCCGCGTCGCTGCAGGCGTCGACCCATGACGATGACCGCGATCGCCATGCCGGCCAGGATGAATAGAGCGTAGAACCGGATCTCGATGAAGCCGAGATCGATGGAGTTGATGGCCGGACTGGGAATTCCGGCTTGAGTGAGCAGAAGACTCGATGGCAAGGATGCCTCCAAGGTTGGAGAAGAGTACGCGGACACGCCAGAGGGCGAATATGGGAGCGGCGGAGCTGATGGCGGATCACCCGCCGGAGTCGCTGGGGATCTCTTCTACTGCCGGTCGATCGACAGTGAATGGAGGGTCGGAGCGAACCGGCGGACCTCCTCCGACACGGCCCTCACGGTCGCGTGAACGGCCCGAGGTGAAGATCGGGCGAACCAGGCGGGTCGGACCGCCATGATCGTGAAGGTAAGGATGAGAAGCATCCAGCACGCCATGGCGAAGGCGACTATCGGGTCGCATTCCGTGATGCAGACCGCCGTCGAGGGATTCTGCTCGTCGGCTGCGCCAGCCGAAGGCAGCTCGACCACCGCGCCCGCGAGCGATCCAGTGCTCGCTCCGGAATCCCGCCCGACAGCGTGAACCATGAAGGCCGAGAGGACGAGGGCGCTCGCCACGATCACCGCGAGGAGCACGCGGCGGACCATCAACGAGCGGGCTCGACGGGAGAACCCACCCTCCGGTGCGTGTGCGGCAAGGGTCATCACGATGTGCATAATCCTAGCCGTCAACGCCCTGCAGTGTTCGCGTCGATCATGAGTGGTCGAGTCGCGCCTTCTCGACCTCGACGTCGAAGTCAGCCGCGGGCCACTGGAGATCGAGGGCGCGGAGCTCGCGCACCAGCAGGTGCTGGGCGGCGAGCCGGGCGAACCACTTGCGGTCGGCGGGTACGACGAACCAGGGCGCGTGGTCGGCGTCGGTCTCAGCGATGGCGCGCTCGTAGGCCTCCATGTAGTGCGGCCAGAGCATCCGCTCATCGACGTCTCCGGGGTTGTACTTCCAGTGCTTGTCGGCGCGGTCGAGGCGCTCCTGGAGTCGCTCCTTCTGCTCATCGGGCGAGATGTGGAGCATGACCTTGATGATGCGCGTGCCGTCGTCGACGAGTCGGCGCTCGAAGTCGCGGATCTCGCCGTAGCGGCGCTCGATCTCGTCGGCGGGGGCGAGCTCGCGGACGCGCGCGATGAGGACGTCCTCGTAGTGCGAGCGGTCGAAGACGCCGATCATGCCGGGGCCGGGGAGGCGTCGCTCGATGCGGGCGAGGAAGTGCTCGGCGCGCTCCTCCGGCGTCGGCTTCTTGAAGGCGGCGAGGGCGACGCCCTGCGGGTCGACCGCACCGACGACGTGGCGCAGGATGCCGCCCTTGCCGGCCGTGTCCATCGCCTGCAGCACGAGCAGGATGCGCCGCTCGTCGCCGGCGCGGCTCGCGGCGAAGAGGCGCTCCTGCAGCTGGCTCAGCTCGTCGGCGCCCTCGACGAGCGCCTGCTCGCCCGCGACCTTGTCGCCGTCGAAGCCGGGAGTCGCCCGCGTGTCGATGTCGGCGAGGGAGACGGGCGGGCGGGCGCGGAGGAGGTCGTCCATACGCTGACGGTACCCGGCGCGCATGCCGGTGTCGACGGATGCTCCCCCCGCGGTCCGCGGCGACGGCCCGAGCAGCCGGGGTCTACGGCTCGAGCGGCACGTGCACGAGCAGCAGCCGCTCGCGCGCGGTGAGCGCGTCGTCGAGCTCGGCCCGCGTCGTCGCGCGCCGGTACGCCCATCCGCCGGCCGCGGCGAGCGCCGCGAAGTCGACGGCGACGGGCGTGCGCATGACGCGCGCGAAGTCGTCGGGGTCGGCGGTCGCCGCGACCTCGAGCGAGTCGAAGATCGTGCCGCCGCCGTCGTCGCCGACGAAGACGTGCAGCATCAGATCGTCGGGCAGCGGCGCGAGCAGCGCGCCCGCGTCGTGCACGGTCGCCAGGTCGCCGAGCAGCACCCGCACGACGCCGCGGCGCTCCGAGCGGCGCGCGGCGAGCGCGATGCCGGCCGCCGTCGAGATCGTGCCGTCGATGCCGGCGAGGCCGCGGTTGGCGTGCACCGGGATGCGCTTGCCGGGAACCAGCCGGTCGGCCTCGCGGATGAGCCGAGAGGCCCCCAGCACGAGGCGGTCGTGCGGCCAGGTCGAGGCCCAGAGCGCGCGCACGAGCATCCGTCGATCGATCGGGGCCCGCATGATCGCCAGCTCGGCGCGGGCGAAGGCGCTGCGCACGCTCGGCTCGTCCGACTGCGAGGCCGCGACGTCGGGCGCGGGGTCGTCGGGCGCCTGCGACTCGAGCACCGCGCGCGACATCGCCACCCAGCCGCCCACCCAGCGCCGCACCACCGCGGGGTCGGGGGTGCCATGCACGCGCACCTCGTCGACCACGCGCGCGCGGCGACCCGGGTCGTAGACCTCGACCCCGGGGTCGCGCACGACGATCGCCTCGACGTCGGAGCGCTGCAGCAGCGCCGGCACCTCGCGGCTCAGCGTCGGGTGACCCACGACGATCGCCCGGGCGACCGCCTCGCCATGGGGCCCGCGCAGCACGTCGCGGTACGCCGCGACCACGTGACGGCCGAAGCGCGCCTCGCTCGCCACCTCGGCGATGAGCGGAGCGCCGAGACGCTCGGCGAGCTCGGTCGCGCGCGGGCCGGCACCCGTGCCCGCGATCACGACCGTCGCGTCGTCGGGCTCGAGGTCGAGCACGACGCGCTCGCGGCGGCTGCGCGGGTCGTCGTCGGCGGCCGGATGCTCGACCGGGGCGAGCGTCGCGGGCAGCTGCACGGCTCCGCTGAGCGGCTCGCGGTAGGCGAGGTTCACGTGCACCGGCCCCTCGGCCGCGGCGCGGACGGCGAGCTCGGCCAGCTCGCGCGCCTCGTCGGCCTCGGCCGGGGCGCCGACGGGAGCCGCGACATCCCAGTCGGCGCGCACCAGGTCGCCGAAGATGCCCGGCTGCACGGTCGTCTGGTTGCTGCCGATGCCGCGCAGCTCGGCGGGGCGGTCAGCCGAGAGCACGATGATGCCGACGGCCGAGTGGTGAGCCTCGAGCACGGCCGGGTGCAGGTTCGCGACCGCGGTGCCGGACGTGCAGATGACGGGCACCGGCAGGCCGGACTCCGCGGCGAGCCCGAGCGCCGTGAAGCCCGCGACCCGCTCGTCGACGCGCACGTGCAGCTCGATCGCGCCCGCGCGGGAGGCCGCGGCCGCGGCGAGCGCGAGCGCCTGCGACCGCGAGCCCGGGCTCAGCACCACGTCGCGCACCCCGTGCTCGACGAGACCGGCGATGAGCGCGGTCGCGGCGCGCTGCGCCGGCGACTCGATGTCGCTCACGGGAGGCTCAGCGGGCGGTGTCGTCGCGGGTGTCATCGTCGAGGTCGGCGAGCTCCTGCTCGAGACGGCGCAGCCGCTCCTCCTGCTCGGCGCGGCGGGCCACATCCTCACGGTTCAGCGTGCCGAGGAAGTCGGGGTCGTCGTCGGGGGCGATGACGCGCGACGATCGCGAGGTGCGCCGGGCCTTGCCGATGAACAGCCACAGCAGACCGCCGATCACCGGCAGCACGACGACAAGCACGGCCCACAGCGGCTTCTGGAGCCCCCGCACGCGGGAGCGGTCGGTGAGCAGGACGTCGACGAGCGTATAGATCGTGAACGCGACCGCGATCACGGTGAGCACGACGAGGAACCTGGCCATACGGCGAGTGTACGCCGGGCGTCTGGAGCCCGACCGGGAGCCGACGAAGAGGCTCCTGCTCGCGGGCCGGGCCGCCGACGGCCGCTTCTATACTGGTTCTGTGAACCCCTGGATCAAGTACAGCCTCGTGCGCCTCGGCATCTTCCTCGCCGCCTTCGCGGTGCTGTACCTCGCGCTGCCGGCGCCGCTGGAATCGATCGGGATCGTCGGGTTCGCGACCATCGTCATCGCCGCCGTCACGGCCGCCGTCATCGCCCTCACCGTGTCGTACATCTTCTTCGCGAAGCTGCGCGACGCCGTCGCCCTCGACCTCGCCGAGCGCCGCCGCAAGCCCGTGGCCGACCCGGACGCCGCGGCCGAAGACGCCGCCGCGGAGGATGCGGCGGCGGGGGACGCGGCGCGTTAGAACGCGATCGCCGCCGCGAGGCCCAGGCCGGTGAGCAGTGCCGCGAGCGACGTGAGCTTGAGGGCCAGCACGAGCTCGCCCGAGGTCTTCGCCAGCAGCACGATGAGCACGACCGGCGCGCTCACCAGCAGCGTGAAGAACACGTAGGGCGCGTTGACGTAGAGCAGGGCGAACCACACCAGCACGCCGTAGACGGCCGCGAGCAGCACCGCGAAGAGGATGCGAGCGGCCCGATCGCCCAGCCGCACGGCGAGCGTGCGCTTGCCGGCCACGGCATCCTGCCCCCGATCACGGATGTTGTTGACGAGCATGACGGCCGCCGCGAACAGGCCGGCGATGACGCCCGCGAGGATGGCGTCGAGCGGCGCCTGGTCGACCTGCACGAAGGTCGTGCCGACCGTCGCGACGAGCCCGAAGAAGACGAACGCCACGAGCTCACCCAGGCCGGCGTAGCCGTAGGGTCGGCGGCCGCCCGTGTAGAACCAGGCGGCGGCGATCGCCACGGCGCCCACCAGCAGCAGCCACCAGTGACCACTCAGCACGACGATCGCGAGCCCGGCGAGCGCGCCGAGGCCGAAGAACACCAGCGCGACGGTGAGCACCGTGCGCGCCGGCGCCGCACCTGAGCCGGTGAGGCGACGAGGCCCGACGCGCATGGCGTCGGTGCCGCGCACGCCGTCGGAGTAGTCGTTGGCGAAGTTCACGCCCACCTGCAGCAGCACGGCGACCGCGAGGCACAGGATCGCCACCGGCACGTCGACGCCGCCGTTCACGTGCGCGACCGCCGTGCCGAGCGCCACCGGGGCGACCGCGAGGCTCAGGGTGCGCAGGCGCGCGCCCGCCAGCCAGTCGCGCCAGGTGGCGCGCGAGGCGGCGGCGGGGTTGCCGGAGCGTGCGGCGCTGGGGCGCGAGCCGCCCGGCCGCCCTCCGGGCCGGCCCGAGGAGCGCTTCGAGGAAGAGGTCTTGGTCGCAGGTCGCTTCGTCGCCACGACGCCGATCCTAGGGCCGGCGGAGCCTAGGGTCGGGCCAGGCGGGCGATCGCGAGGCGGTCGGGCTTGCCCGAGGGGAGCGTCGGCAGGGCATCCGTCGTGATCACACGGTCGGGGCGGGCCTCGGGCGAGAGCGCCGCGCCCACCGCGCGCCGCAGCGTCGCGAGGTCAGGACGCGCCGTCGTCACCACGACCGGCACCTCGCCCCACTCGGCGTGCGTGCCCGGCACGACGACGGCGTCGGCGAGTCCTGGCTGCTCGCGCACGACGCGCTCGACCTCGCCGAGGCTCACCTTCAGGCCGCCCGTCACGATGACGTCGTCGAGCCGGCCGGTGATGCGCAGCACGCCGTCGACGAGCTCACCCGCATCGTCGGTGCGGTACCAGCGGTGCTCGTCGTGCTCGACGAAGGTGCGCTCGGTGCGCTCCGGGTCGCCGAGGTAGTACTCGGCGATCGTCGGGCCGCCGAGCTCGACACGGCCGTCGACGATGCGCACCTGCGCCTGCCCGATCGGCACGCCGTCGTAGACGACGCCGCCGCAGGTCTCGCTCGAGCCGTAGGTGCGCGTCACGCGCCAGCCGTGCGCGCGGGCCCGGTCGATGAGCGCGGCCGGCGTCGACTGGCCGCCGACGAGGATGCGCGCGAAGCCGGCGAGCGCGTCGCGCAGCTCGGGGCTCGCATCCGCCTCGTCGAGCAGGCGGCCCAGCTGGGCGGGGACGAGCGCCGTGTACCGAACCTTCTCGGTCATGCGGGCGATCGCGGCGAGAACCGTCGCGGCGTCCATGCGGCCGGGCGCGACGGGCACCGGGGGGATGCTCGCCGCGAGCGAGCGCGCGAGCGCGTTGATGCCGGCGATGTAGTGCACGGGCAGGGCGAGCAGCCACTGTCCAGGCTCGCCGAGGGCGCCGTTGCTCGCCGCCGCGCTCGCGAGCACCGCGTCGGCGCTCAAGGCGACGCGCTTGGGGGTGCCGGTGGATCCGCTCGTCTCGACGACGAGCGCGATGCGCTTCTCGACCGTGAGCGGCGCCGTGTGCACCGGGTTGACCCCACCGCCGCGGAACAGCACTGCAGGGCCCTCGCCGTCGAGCGCGTCCCGCAGAGCGGCGAGGCAGGCGAGCGGGTCAGCGGTGTCGACGACGGCGAGCGGGCGGGTCACGCGCCCACGCTACCCCGCGCGGCTGGGGCGCCGTCGGGTCAGGATGCCGCGACCGCCGTCGTGCGGATCATCAACTGGTAGGGCAGCTGCCGCTGCTTCAGCTGGTTCACCGTGCCCACGACGATGACGCCGCTGCGGGCATCCCGGTAGAAGACGACGCCGGAGGCGCCCGAGTGCCCCTGGAACTCGTACGAGCGGAAGCCCGTGAGCACCGCCGGCAGGCGGAACCGCATCACCCCCGTGCCGTACTCGAGCGGGCTGAAGATGCGGTGCCAGTCGGTGAGCATCTCGTCGAGCAGCGCCGCGTCGAACAGCCGACCGTCGAAGAACGCCTGCACGAAGGTCACGCCGTCGCGCAGGGTCGAGACGACACCGCCCTGGCCGCCGCACGACGCGAGCAGCAGCGGCAGGCGGAGGTCGCGGTCGCCGTGGCGGATGACGGCCATCTCGTCGAAACGGTCGAGCGCGTCGTGGGTGAAGACCCAGGTGCCGCCGAGCCCGAGCGGCTCGGTGATGCGCGCTCGCACCGACTCGGCGAACGGCCGGTCGTCGAGCCGGGTGATGACGCTATCGAGCAGCTGGAACCCCGTGTCGCTGTAGAGGCCGCGCCCGCGGCGGGCAGGGGTCATCGCGCGGGTCCAGGCGACGACGTCGGCCTCGCTCCACGCGAAGTCGCGCTGCATCGCGCGCTCGAGCGTCGTGGGGTCGTCGGGGCGCGGGCCCTCGAAGAAGTCGGCGAGTCCGGCTGTGTGGGCCATGACCTCGCGCACGGTGATCTCAGCGCTGACGTCGCGGCCCGCGTCGACGGCGAGCCCGCTCAGGTCGAGGTCGGGCAGGTACCCGGCGATCGGAGCATCCCAGTCGAGGCGGCCCTCGTCGCGCAGCTGCGCGAGGCACGCGACCGTGAAGAGCTTGCTGACGCTCGCGACGAAGAACGGGCGGTCGAGGTCGCCGTGCGCGACGTCGAGACCGTCGGGGCCGACGACGCGCCAGAGCACCTCGCCCGTGCGGCGGTCGGATTCGCTCTTCTCGATCAGGCGGTGGATGCGCTGCTCGCGTGTGCTCATGGTTCTCGGTGCTCCTGGGGTGGTCGGGAGTGTTCTCGCGCTCGTGTTTACGGCGTTAACATCCGCCGCTATGTCTAGCGCACCGATGTGTACACTGTCAACATGGGGACGGCGGGAGGGCGAGCACGCGGGCGGGCCGGGTACCACCACGGCGCGCTGCGCGACGCGCTCGTCGACGCTGGAGAAGCCCTGGCGCGGGCCGGGGGGCTCGACGGCGTGACCGTGCGCCGCATCGCCGCCGCGTGCGGTGTGAGCGCCGCGGCCGTCTACCGGCACTTCCCGAGCGGCGACCACCTCATCGCGGCCGTCGCGCAACGGGCGCGCGAGATCATGGCGCGCGACATGTTCGCCCGCCTCTCCTCCGCCGCCGGCAGGCCTCCGATCGATCGCCTGCGCGAGGTCGGCGAGTCGTACATCGCCTTCGCCCTCGCCGAGCCGCGCCTGTTCTCGCTCGTGTCGATGCCCATGACGACCCCGCCCGATCGACCCGACGACCCCAACGCCGCCGACCTCGTGCGCGACATCGTGCTCGAGCTCGAGCCGCCGGGCGCGGTCGACGAGCAGCGCGTCGCGAGCCGCATGATGCTCGCGCAGGCGAGCGCCCACGGCCTCGCCGTCATCCTGCGCGACTTCGTGCCCGACCCTCAGGCACGCGCGATGCTCACCGCCGGGGTGCTCGACCGCGTCGGCGTCGGGCTCGAGGCCTGACCGGCGCGAGCCCGCATCCGCCCGCTAGTACTGCCAGGGGAATGGCGACCAATCGGGCGCGCGCTTCTCGAGGAAGGAGTCGCGGCCCTCGACGGCCTCGTCGGTGCCGTAGGCGAGCCGCGTCGCCTCGCCCGCGAAGAGCTGCTGGCCGACCATCCCGTCGTCGGTGAGGTTCATGGCGTACTTGAGCATGCGGATGGCCGTGGGGCTCTTGGTGAGGATCGTCTCGGCCCAGTCGAGGGCCGTCTCCTCGAGCTCGGCGTGCGGCACGACCGCGTTCACGGTGCCCATCTCGAAGGCGCGCTCGGCGTCGTACTCGCGGGCGAGGAAGAAGATCTCGCGCGCGATCTTCTGCCCGACCTGCTTGGCGAGGTAGGCGCTGCCGTAGCCGGCGTCGAAGCTGCCGACGTCGGCATCGGTCTGCTTGAAGCGCGCGTGCTCGCGGCTCGCGATCGTGAGGTCGCACACGACGTGCAGCGAGTGCCCTCCACCAGCCGCCCATCCGGGAACGACGGCGATGACGACCTTGGGCATGAAGCGGATGAGGCGCTGCACCTCGAGGATGTGCAGCCTGCTGGCCCTCGCCGGGTCGACCGTGTCGGCCGAGTCTCCCTCGGCGTACTGGTACCCGGAGCGGCCGCGGATGCGCTGGTCGCCGCCGGAGCAGAACGCCCACCCCGCATCCTTCGGGCTCGGACCGTTGCCCGTCAGCAGCACGACCCCGACGCGCGGGTTCTGGCGCGCATCGTCGAGCGCGCGGTACAGCTCGTCGACCGTGTGCGGACGGAAGGCGTTGCGCACCTCGGGGCGGTCGAACGCGATGCGGGCGACGCGGCCCGTCGTGTCGAGGTGGTACGTGATGTCGGTGAGGGCGTCGAAGCCCTCGACGGGGCGCCAGCGCTCGGGGTCGAACAGCTCGGAGACGTACGGGGCTGCGGGCTCGGCCATGCCGCCAGCCTACGCGCGGGCCGGAGAGCCCCCGGCTTGGGCGGTCGGTCGGATATGGTCAACCCATTCGCGCCCTTCCCTCAATTTTCGGAGCCCCCATGCGCCGCGCCCTGCCCCACCTCGCGACTATCGTCGTCGCCGCCGCCATCGCCGCTGTTGTCTCCTGGGGTGTCGGAACGGCAACGCTGGCCGCCGGCGCCGAGCCGCCGAGGCTCAGCGCGGAGGCGCGCGATGGCGCGGACGGCCGCGATGGCACTGACGGGCGCGATGGGTCAGACGGGCGCGATGGAGAGCGCGGACCAGCCGGTCTGCGGGGGGCCCCAGGGCCTCGTGGAGAGCAAGGCCTCCGAGGCGAACCGGGCGCCACCGGCTCTCGCGGCCCTGCGGGGCCACGCGGCGAGACGGGGGCCCGCGGCGAGCGCGGCGATGCCGGCCCTGCAGGGCTTCAGGGTTCTCCGGGCCTGCCCGGTGCGGACGGCGCGCCTGGTCCCATGGGTCCGACCGGGCTGCAGGGGGCAACGGGCCCGCAGGGGCCGAGCGGCGAGATCGGCCCGCCTGGCCCTGCCGGTGAACCAGGACCCCAGGGCCCTGCCGGAGCGACCGGCCCGGCCGGCCCCATCACCCCGATCGACGCCGCCCGCGGTCTCGACGTCGTCGTGCCCGACGGGCGCACGCCGCGTCTGGTGCTCTCGATCGACGACCTCGCTGCGGGCACGTACCTCGCGATCGTCAGCCTCCAGCAGGTCAGCGCGCCCGACTCGGGTGGCGATTCACTGCTCGCATGCGTGCTCGACGGCGACGCCTTCTCGTCGAGCCCGACCATCGTCGGCAGCAATGGCAACCGGCAGGGGCGCATCGACGCGCAGCCGATCACGGCCATCGGCCTGGTGTCGGTCACGCAAGGGGGCCGCGTCGAGCTGCAGTGCACGGGCCTGCTCGTCGGCGCGGCCGGGGTCGAGATCGGCACGGCCGTGCTGACCGTGGCGCCCGTGCAGGGCCTGTGACCCGCCCGACGCCCCGGCGCGAGGGCTCCGAAGTCGGCCTCGGAGCGCGAACGCGACCGGCTGCCTTGGGGGGAGCGAGGGAGCACGGGGAGGACAGAACGTCGTTTCAGCACCCCCATTGGGGTACGACGAACCCGGTCGCGACCATCTCGACAGTCGGGTAACTCTGAGCGTCGAAGGGAGCATCCACCGACCTGTTTGGACCCCCTGTGTCGCGCATCCTCCCCCACCTGATCACCGCCGCCGTCGCCAGCCTGATCGCCGCGCCCCTCACCTGGACGCTCGGCGCGAGCATGGCGGCGTCGGCGGGGGATTCCGACGTGACCGGAGCCGTCGCCGAGCCAGGACGGGACGGAGCCGACGGGCGCGACGGGGCCGACGGACGCGACGGGGCGACGGGCGCGACGGGGCGACGGTCCCCCGCGGCGAGGTTGGCCCGACTGGACCGGCCGGCGCCGACGCCGGGCCTCACCGAGCCGAGCGGCGAGCGGGGCGAACGGGGACCTCAGGGGGACGCCGGCATCCCCGGGCCGCCGGCCCGATGGGCCCCCCAGGGCGAGGTGGGACAGCAGGGCCTCATGGGCCTCCTGGGCCTCACCGGCCCGGTCGGTCCGCAAGGCTTGGTCGGGCAGGAACTGGTGTCGCTGTCGAATCTGTCCGCCGGCGAGTCCCTGGTGCTCGCCGGGCTGAACAGCTTCAACGCGTTCCAAACCGGTGCCGGAGCGACGATGGGGTGCTTCGTCACCGCTCAGGGCACGCTGTACCAGGTGCCCACCGGGGACGCGACCCTTGACGCCGAAGGCCGATTCGGCCAGAGCTCGATGTACCTCTCCGAAGTCATCACAGTGAATGCGACGGGGCGCATCGCCGTCACCTGCGGCACCAACCTGTTCGTCGGGGAGGCCGGCGTCCCGATCGCCGGCATCACGCTCGCCGCGTTCCCCCTCTCCTGATCCCCCGGAGCGCCGTCCACGTCCCGCGCCCGCGGGGGCAGACTGGGGGCATGACGACGGATGCCCTGCCCCCGCTCGACGAGGTGCTGCGCGGCGCCGCCGTCGTGTCGGTGCCACTGACGACGCGGTTCCGCGGCGTCGACGAGCGCGAGGCCGTGCTGCTGCGCGGCCCGGCCGGGTGGAGCGAGTTCAGTCCCTTCGCCGAGTACGGAGACGCCGAGGCCGCCACGTGGCTCGCCGCGGCCCTCGACTTCGGCTGGCGCGACTCGCGGGCGGTCGAGCGGCGCGCGAGCATCCCCGTCAATGCGACCCTGCCGGCGGTGCCGGTCGAGCGCGTCGAGCAGGTGCTCGCCCGCTACGACGGCTGCCGCACCGTGAAGATCAAGGTCGCCGAGCGGGGCCAGACCCTCGCCGACGACGTCGAGCGGGTGCGCGAGACGCGGCGGCTCATCGGCCCGGAGGGGCGCATCAGGCTCGACGCCAACGGCGCCTGGAACCTCGACGAGGCCGAGCACGCGGTGCGCGCGCTCGAGCAGTTCGACCTCGAGTACGTGGAGCAGCCGTGCGCGACGGTGCCCGAGCTGGCGGAGCTGCGGCGGCGCATCCACCGCATCGACGTGCTGGTGGCGGCGGATGAGAGCGTGCGCCGCGCCTCCGACCCGCTCGAGGTCGCCCGCGCGGGGGCCGCCGACGTGCTCGTGGTGAAGGCGGCGCCGCTCGGCGGCATCGACCGGGCGCTCGCGATCGTCGCGGAGGCGGGGCTGCCCGCCGTGGTCTCGAGCGCGCTCGACACGAGCGTCGGGCTCGCGATGGGGGCGGCGCTCGCGGCCCGGCTGCCATCGCTGGAGTTCGACTGCGGGCTCGGCACGGGCGCGCTGCTGGCCGACGACGTCGCGGTCGCGCCGGTCGCGCCGGTCGCGGGGGCCATCGGCACGGCCCGCGTCGAGGTCGATGCGGATGCCCTGCGCCGGCTCGCCGCCCCCGAGCCGCGCGCGCAGTGGTGGATCGCGCGGCTCGAGCGCTGCTACGCGCTGCTCGCTGCACCCGCGCAATAGCGGCCCCAGGCCCCGTCGTCTTCCTCCAGAGAACCGGCCGAGGGCCGGTGCGGATAGCTCCCGTGGCTTAACGGCCATGCCGGGTACTCGCTCACAGCATGAAGATGAATGGAATCGTGAGAACGATTGCGATGATGATCACCGCGTAGTTGGCAAGAATGAACACCACCGTCAACGGCCGCAACGACTGACCAACGGCGCGGAGTCGCCCGTCACCCCATTGCCCGTTCGCCAGGGACATCACGAGAGTCGTCCACCAGAGTGGGATGGTGGCCGCCCAGACCACTAAGCAATACGGGCAAAGGACCCCGATCACGAAGGTGCTCTGCGCGAATAGCCAGGTGACAAAGAGCCAGGCACCGAAATGCCCGACGACGAAGAGGCGCCAGAACCAGGGCGCGAAACTCGCGCCTGCAACAAGCGCGAGACCGACGACCATTGGGGCGACGAATCCTGCGACGCCGATCACGGGGTTCGGAAACCCGAGGAGCGACGCTTGCCACCGGTCGAAGAGCGCGCCGCAGGAGACGAACGGGCTTATGTCGCACGAGAGCGTCACCTTGGGGTTCTGCAGCGTACGAATCCGCTCGACCAGAAGAGCGGTCGATGCGATCCACCCCGTCGTGCCGCCGATGACCAACACCACTGTCAGCACGCCCCAGGATGGCTTTGCCTCTGTGCTCCGATTCGTCACGACCACTGATTTTATCAAGGTCACTCCCACGCCTCACTTAAGTTGGCTGCACAGATCGCGAGAAGCCTACGACTGCGCGGCGACAGTCGCTCACTGGATCGCTCGGTACCATGTCGGATATGCGTTCATCGAACGAGGTCACCACTCGACGGAGAGGCCCCTTCGTCTCGAAGCGGCGGATCGCTTTAGCGGTGATCGTTGCGACGCTGGCGATCTCTGCGGCCCTGACCGTCGACCACGCCGAACCTGCATCCGCGTCGCCCGACCACAGCGCCGGGGCGATAGTCCGGACCACGTCGATCGCGCAGGACGAGGCCGAGAGTGCGCACATAGCCCTGCAGGCAGCGGTCGGGTCGGAGACAGTGTGCGTCGGGGGCGACCTCGTTCTCGTGACCTGCTCGATTGTCACCACCGTCTCCTCGATGGTGTCCCCCGAGAGAGCCGGCCCCGTGGCGGGCGCAATGCACCCCGTCCGTGTCTGGTCGACCTACGACCCCCTTGTTGAGCACACCACCTGGGCGCATGCCGATCAACCCGACCGCACGGCGCTCAGGGTCATCCGCACGTAGCGACGCGGCAGGGTCGACCGTCACAGGATCTTCTGCGACTTCGCCCGCGTCCCCTCCGAGTGATCCACCGCAGCGCGCTCCGCCTCGGTGTTCCGTGTTCAGGAAGGCTTAAATCATGCACCTCAGTAGCACCATGAAAATCTCACTCACGCTGTCGGGCGCGATCCTTCTCGTCGTCATCGCGTTCATCATCGTGGCAATCGTCCAGGCGCCCTCGCCCGCGGCAGCTCCCGGCGCGGACGAGAACTTCACGACGGAGTCCGTGCTTCGACCCGACACCCACATCCTTGATGATGCTGGCGATGGCGCTGTCACCCTCGTCGAGTTCCTCGACTTCGAGTGTGAAGCGTGTGGCGCCTTCTATCCGGTCGTCGAGGAGCTTCGGCAGGACTTCGCCGGCGAGGTAACTTTCGCGTTCCGCTACTTCCCGCTGCCGGGCCACGTCAACTCCAGGACCGCGGCGGTCGCCGTCGAGGCGGCCGCGCAGCAAGGCAAGCTCGAGGAGATGTTTGCCCGGATGTACGAGACGCAGATCGAGTGGGGCGAGTCGCAGGAGTCGAAGGCTGGTCTGTTCCGTCAGTACGCCGAAGAGCTCGGCCTCGACATGGGCGAGTACGACGCCGCAGTGGCTGCACCTGAGACCCTCGAGCGGGTGATGGCTGACTTCGACGCGGGCGTCGCGCTGGGTGTGCAATCGACCCCCACCTTCTTCCTCAATGATCGGCCGGTGCAGTTGTCATCGCTAGACGATCTCAGGGCTGCCATCGAAGCCGAGCTGCAGCGATGACTCGGAGAAGCCTCTTCTGATGACCGTAGCGACTACGCCGCTGGCGCCACCGGGGCTCAGCGAGTTCATCGGGTTGTCAGCGTCGACGTCGTTCGCGTTGCCGATCGCGGCGACGGTGATTGCTGTGGTGTATGTCATCGGCGCCATAGAGATGTGGATACGCGGTCGACGCTGGTCGGTTGTCCGTACCGTCTCGTTCGTCATCGGGTGCGCACTGGTCGCCGCAACGACAGGGTCGGCGCTGGAGGACTACAGCCAGGTCATGCTGTCTGTCTTCATGTTCGAGCAGTTGACGCTCATGATGCTGGTGCCGCCACTACTGATACTCGGCTCGCCCGGGCGCCTCCTGCTGCGCAGCGTGCGCCACCGAGGTCTCGGCAGGGTCGTGCTCGTGACCTATCTTTCGGTTCTCCGAAGCAGGCCCGCCCGCTGGATTCTTCATCCGGCGCTGAGCGTCGCGATTTTCCTTCTCCTCTTCTACGGGCTGTACCTCGGTGACCTCCTCGACCCGATTCTGGCTATGCCAGGCGGGCACGCCTCACTCGAAGTGGCGTTCCTTGTGGCGGGCATCCTATTCACGATCCCCATCCTCAGTGATGACCCGCTCCCCATCCGCATGTCGCACCCCGCGCGCGCCCTGGATCTCGCGGCTGAAGTCGCCCTGCACGCGTTCTTCGGAGTGTTTCTGATGATGAGCCCCACGCTCGTGACCGACTACTTCGCGAGTCCGCCCGCATCTCTCGGAATCGATCCCCTGGTCGATCAAGAAGTAGCCGGTGGCCTTGCATGGTCCTACGGAGAAGGTCCGACGGTACTGATGCTCGTTTACATCCTGCATCGTTGGTTTCGCGACGATACCCGACGTGCCTCGGCAGCGGATGCCCGAGCAGACCGATTCGGAGATCCCGAGTTAGACGCCTACAACGAGTATCTGGCACGCCTTCGAGTACGCCCGGACCGCGGGGAGCGACGACACGAGGAGAGGAGCGAGTCGGATGTGATGATTCCCGACCCGCCGGCGACAACTGATGGGGGCTCTCGATGAACCTGCCTGCACGCGCGGCTGACCACGGAGGTCGCCGCCGCATGGCACTCGCACCTGGCCTATTCGGTGCCATCACGGCACTCGGCGGCATCCTCGCCATCGGGGGTGACCTGTTCTATGTCGTCCAATTTGTCATGGCCGTCGTCGCGCTCGTCACCCTTTGGTTCGCGGTGCAATCGCGTCAATGGTGGTGGGTACCGCTCCCAGCCGCCATCGCCGTGGTGTGGAATCCAGTGTTTCCTGTGAGTCTCGACGACGCATACTGGCTGCCTTTGCAGTACGTTGCCGCGGCCGGATTCATCGTGGTTGGGCTCGTCATTCAGGTTCGGGACGACCCTCCTGTGGATCGCCGCGGGCGCTCATAGCTCGACACCGTTGCGCGTGTCGAGCTTCCTCCGATGACCTGGGCTCGCCTTGAGAGCGGAAGACGGGGAACGCTCAAGCTGCGCCCTACAGGGGTTCGCGCGCACCGGCGGCCGCGACAATCTCAAAGATGTGATCGACAACCGCGACCGCGTCGTTCCCGACACCGCCCAGAAGGGCAGAGTTTCGTGAGCGAAGCCAGCCCAAGCCGAGAAAATAGAGCCCGCTGACCGCTGTCGATCGCCCTCCTCGGTGGACGGGCAGGTTGTCTCGACCGAGGGACTGAGGGATCTGCATCCACCCGTAATCAGCGCTATAGCCAGTGGAATAGATGATCGCGTCGTACCGCCCAGTAGTTTCGTCGGCGAATGTGATTGCTCCATCGTTCATCGCCGTCGCTTCTGGTCTCACCCTGACGGCGCCGCACTTCAGAAAAGGCTTGAGCGACGTGCCGATGACAGGGTCGCCCCGTCGGCGGAGGATCTTCGCCTTGACGCTCTTCGCGGGCGCATTGAGCACGCCTAATGCGTGGAGCCACCAGAAGATGCTCTTGCCGAGGATTCTAGCGGGCATGAAACGTAGCGGTGTCGATACGGCTATGTCGACGTCATGGTGCGCTGCGAGCTCTTCAGCTATCTGTGCTCCAGAGTTTCCACCCCCGACGACCAGCACTGTCCTTCCGTTGACTTGCGAGGGATTCTTATATGCCGAGCTGTGTAGCTGCAGTACCCCGCCTGCGGGCTCTGCCCATGGCGGCAATCGGGGTGTTTGGAACGGACCCGTGGCGACGATCATGACTCGCGACATGAACACCGACGTACTCGTTGCGACCGTGAAGATACCGCCAACGTGGGTGGCTGTCTGCACCTCTTGATTCAGCGCGACGTTGAGTGTGAACCGCTTGGCGTAGTCCTGCAGGTAGGCGAAAACCTCAGCGCCGGTGGGATACCCATCGTTGTCGCCAGGAAACGGAAGGTCGGGAAGGCCGCTATAGGCTCGTGGCGTGAAGAGGGTGAGGCTGTCGTATCTCTCACGCCAGGCGCTACCGACTGTGTCGCTCGCCTCGAGAATGAGGTAATTCAACCCCCTGACGTGGGCCAGTCGACCGGCGGCAAGTCCCGCCTGACCTCCCCCGATGATAATGAGATCGTAAATCTGGGTCATCAGTGTCTCTTCGTCGAGCAGGGTTCGGACGGTCGGTTGTGGCGCTGTCAGTGCATATCGTGCGACTGCACCGCTCCCGATGGTTCGAGCTGGAATGTGGCGTGGTCGATCGCGACCGGGAAGTGCTCTGACACACACCGCTGCAGCGCTTGAGTGATCTCTGGAGCATGGCCGTCGTGGAAGCATTCGGCCTCGACGACAACATGGGCAGTGAGCACGGGCAACCCCGTGGCGATCTGGGTGATGTGCAGATCGTGTACGTCGACGACATGATCTTCATCGAGCAGGTGCTGACGCACATCGTCCAGATCAATGCCCCGCGGCACCGATTCGAGCAGTACGTCGATCGCATCGCGGAGCAGACGCACGGTGCGCGGAATGATGAGCACCCCCACCAGCAGCGCGGCAATCGAGTCGGCCTGCTGGAACCCCGTCGTCATGATGACGATCGCAGCCACGATCACGGCCACCGATCCGAGAGCGTCGTTGAGCACTTCGAGGAAGGCCGCCCTCATGTTGAGGTTATCGCCGCGCCCCCCCGAGAGCACCAGGATCGCAGCGATGTTGGCGATGAGACCGACGACACCAAAGACGAGCAACTCGACGCTGGCGATCTCAGCCGGTTTGCTGAATCGCTGCACGGCCTCAATGACCACGAAGAGCCCGACGCCCAGCAAAACAGCTGCTTGCACCGTCGCCGCGAGCACCTCGGCTCGACGAAGACCCCAGGTGCGGCGCGATGTGGCGGCTCGCTCCATGAGTTTCGCCGCGAAGAGAGCGACGAGCAGTCCGCTCGCATCGGTGAGCATGTGCGCGGCATCGACAAGCAGGGCGAGCGAACCGGTGATGATTGCCCCGACCACCTCGGCGACGAGCAAGCCAGCCGTGAGGCCGAACGCGATGGCCAGACGACGACGGTTGCCGGTGCCGGTTGAGTGGGAGTGGCCGTCAGCGCTCATGAGTGGCGGCTCTCGAGGTGCTCATCGTGGTCATCGTGCTCATCGTGCTCGTGGGCATGAGCTTCCGAACCCTCCATGAGCTCGCCGATGACCGTCGCGCAGGTGTCACCCTTCCAGGCCTCGATGCCTTCCCGCACGGCAAAGGCGCCGATCACGAGGGCAACGACTGCATCTGCCCAAGCCCATCCGAATGCCGCATTGGCGATGAGTCCGATCAGCAGCGATGCAGACAGCAGCGAGCAGATCAGGGTCTGCTTCGAGTTGGCCACTACTGAAGCTGAGCCCAGTTCTTTGCCGGTCCGACGCTCAATGAGGGAGAGCAAAGGCATGACGACGACGCTGACGGAAGCCAGGACGATGCCGACGACGCTGGAATCGGGGGTCGTGACTCCGGTCAACGACAGCGTCGAACTCACGACGGTGTATGCGGCAAGAGCGAAGAACGCCAAGGCGATCGCGCGGAGCACGGGCTTCTCGTAGCGCTCAGGCTCTTGCCGTGTGAACTGCCACGCCACGGCAGCGGCCGACAGCACCTCGACGCCGGAATCGAGGCCGAACCCGATCAAGGCGGCCGAGTCAGCCGCACCGCCTGCGACGAGGGCGATGATGCCCTCGATCACGTTGTACCCGATCGTAATGGCGACGATGATCTTTACTCGACGGCGCAGGACCGCCGTGCGGCCCACGTCCAATGACATTCGCACCGACGCGGTCACGGGAGAGCCGCCGTTGCGTCCGCGCTCGTACCGCACGCTTCCATCGGATCAACGACGAGCACGACGCCCACGAGATCGTGGAGAGCGTGGCGGAGACGCGGATCGGAGATCTCGTATCGCACACGGCGTCCCTCGGGCTCAGCGACCACGATGCCGCAGTCACGCAAGCATGCGAGATGATTCGAGACGCCTTGTTTGGAGACTCCCAGTTCGTCGACGAGATCGGCCGGGTAGCGCGAATCGTCAAGGAGGGCAAGGAGAATGGCGGCTCGGGTGGGGTCAGCGAGCGCCCTCCCGATGCGACGAATCGCGTCAAGTCGCGGTGGTGTTGAAGTAACCCTACGTAGACAGTACATCACTAGATGTACCTCTACCAGCGTCGCTCTATCTGAGCTGGAGACCGCGGCCGATCGTGCGCGCCGCGTCGGAGAGACGAGCTGCGGTGGGTTCTACAGCCCCGAGTACGAGTGCAGGCCCTTGAAGAAGAGGTTCACGACCGTGTAGTTGAAGATGACCGCGCTGAAGCCGATGATCGCGAGCCAGGCCGAGCGGTCGCCGCGCCACCCGCGCGTCGCGCGGGCATGGATGTAGCCGGCGAAGAGGGTCCAGATGATGAAGGTCCAGACCTCCTTGGTGTCCCAGCCCCAATAGCGGCCCCATGCGCGCTCGGCCCAGATGGCCCCGGCGATGAGGGTGAAGGTCCAGAACACGAAGCCGACGACGTTGACGCGGTAGGCGAGCGACTCGAGGGCGGATGCCCCCGGCAGAGTCTGCACGAAACGCAGACCCTCCGCCTTCGACGCCGCGGCGCGCGACCGCAGCAGTTGCATGATCGACAGCCCGGCGCCGATCGCGAAGAACCCGGTCGCGAGCGAGGCGACGAGCACGTGGATGACGAGCCACGCCGACTGCAGAGCCGGCGGAGTCGGCACGATGTCAACATAGAAGTTGGTGGTGACGATGCCGAGCGAGAGCAGCGTGAAGCCCGAGATGTAGGCACCCAGGTAGCGGATATCTTTCCAGAGCAGCACCGCGAGGAAGGTGCCCATACCGATGACGGTCGCAGTCAGGCCGAACTCGAACATGTTCGCCCACGGCACCCGCCCGGCCGCGATGCCGCGAGTGAGCACTGCGCCCAGGTGGAGGAGCCAGCCGAGCAGCGAGAGCGCCACGGCCACCTTCTGAAAGCGCGTCGCCCCGGTGGGTGCTTCAGCCGTGGAAGGGGACGCTCCCGCCGCGGTCGGGCGGTCGAGCGTGGTCGTCGCGCCTCCCGACCAGCCGACGCCGACGGCCGCGGCCGCGGGGCGACTGATCGCGCCGGTGGACGGGGCGCTGCCGGTCGCAGCCGCATCCTCCGCCGACGCCGATCGCTTCGCGAGGTCGAGCGTGAAGAGGATGAAGGCGATCGAGTAGACGCCCATGGCCGAGTAGACGGCGACGAGGGAGTATGCGACGAGAGTGTCCATCAGGCCTCCAGGGTACGCGCGATTCGCTGGGAGTGAGCGTCGACGAGGTCGGCGACCGCCGCCTCGAGCCCGGGGTCGTCGCCGCGTGCGAGGCCCGCGTACTCGAGGCGAACCCCGGCCTCGGTGGGCGAGGCAACGACCCAAAGTCGACGGCGCGGCACGAATAGGCTGACGATAAGGCCAGCGAGAATCAGCAGAGCTGAGACGAGCACCCCCGTCTGAGTCGGGTCATGATAGAAATCCACACTGACAAACCGACGCAGTTCGCTGAACTCCACGGACCCGAGACCATCAGGCAGGGCAGCCGATTGTCCGACGCCAAGAACAAGCGAATCGGCACCAGTGTCACCGCCGGTGATCTGCGTGAGACCGTCCGTATCGAGTGCATAGGCATTGCGTGCGACACCGTCATCGAGTCCGAGATCGCCGGTGAACGCGTTGAGAGTAAGCACTGGCTGGTCAGGCTCCGGATAGATCGATGTCAGCGCCCCGGACTCGAGCGGCAGCGCCGAGGGGTAGAAGAAGCCGATCATCCCCAGCTGCTCCGCGAGGCCGTCCGGCACCTTGATGACCCCCAGGCTAGTCAGATTGGAGTCTTGGGGCAGGAAGGCGACGGGCTCGCTGAACACGACCTCGCCACCGGCGTTTCGAATGGTCACCACAGGGGCGAAACCGTTTCCGAGCAGGTACATCCGCGTGCCGCCGATGTCGATGGGTTCATTCACCTTCACAACCTGCTCGTACTCTCGACCATTTTCGGTGACGGTGACGGCGGCCTCGAAATCCAGGGGCTGCACCCTCCCCGTTGTGGTATCGAGTCCGTACTCAGGAGTAAATTCGTCGAGACGGACCGCGAACGCATCCAGACGCGTGTCGCTGAAGAACCGCCCCGGCTTGAACGAATCGTAGCTGGACAGCTGATTGACGAACACGCGATCCTCGACGAGCACCTTCTGGCCGTTGTAGCCGAAACCGCCCGCGAACCCGATCGTTGCGAGCACGGCGACGAGGGCCATGTGGAATATGAGGTTGCCGGTCTCGCGCAGGTATCCCCTCTCGGCCGAGAGCGAGTCGCCGTAGCGCTCGACGCGGTACCGGCGCCGCCGCAGCTCGGCGTGCGCGGCGTCGAGGGCCTGCTCGACCGTGGCGGGAGCATCCGTCGCCCGATACCCGACCAGCCGACTCAGGCGGGCAGGCGTCTTCGGCGGCGCCGACCGCAGCGCGCGGGCGTGGTGCAGCGTGCGAGGGATGATGCACCCGATGAGCGACACGAACAGCAGCAGATAGATCGCCGAGAACCACACCGAGGTGTACGTGTCGAAGACCTGCAAGGCGTCGAGGACTTCGAAAACCTCAGGATTGTTGCGTCGGTATTGCACGACGCCGTTGGGGTCGGCCGACCGCTGCGGCACGAGTGACCCGGGAATCGCCGCGACCGCGAGCAGGAGCAGCAGCAGCAGCGCCGTGCGCATGCTCGTGAGCTGTCGCCACGCGAAGCGCAGCCACCCGACGACGCCGAGGGCGGGCTGGGTGATGGGGGCGGATGCCCCACCCGCGTCGCCGCGATCGGCGCCGTCGGCCGTCGCTCGGGCCTCGTCCGCGGCCTCGCGCTGCTCGGCGGCGAGCGCGTCGGCGTCGATGTGATCAGAGGGGCGTAACGGTTCCACCGATCACCGCCCCGAGGCTCGAGACGAAGAGCTGCCAGAGGCCCGTGACCATCGCGAGGCCGATGACGATGAGCAGGAGCCCTCCGGTGATGTTGATGACGCGGATGTTCTTGCGCAGCCAGGCCGTGGCCCCGGCGGCCCAGCGGAACCCGAGGGCGATGAGCAGGAACGGGATGCCGAGGCCCAGGCAGTAGAGAAGCGCGATGAGCGCCGCGCGGCCGATGTCGCCCTCGTTGAGCACGAGCGCGTTGACGGCGACGAGCGTCGGCCCGATGCACGGCGCCCAGCCGAGCCCGAAGACGATGCCGAGCACGGGAGCGCCGGCGAGGCCCGTGCGCGCGGCGATGCGCGGCTTTATCGTGCGCTGCAGGAACGACACTTGGCCGATGAACACGAGCCCCATGACGATGACGATGACGCCGGCGACGCGCGTGATGACGTCGAGGTACTGCTGCAGCAGGAACCCGGCCGTCGCGAAGACGATCGAGAATGCGATGAAGACGACGCTGAAGCCGAGCACGAACAGGAGAACCCCGAGCACCAGGCGCCCCCGCTCGCGACGGCTCTCAGCGGGACGCGCGATGCCGCTGGTGTACGCGAGGTAGGCCGGAACGAGCGGGAGTACGCACGGCGAAGCGAAGGCGAGGAAGCCCGCAGCAAGCGCGATCGGTAGCGCGAGCAGCAGGTTGCCGCTGAGGACGATCTCGCCGATCGGATTGACCATGTCGCTCAGCCCGACTCAGCGAGCGTGTCGGCGATCATCGCGCGCAAGATGGACGGATCCGAGACGAGCCCGGAGATACGAGCAGCGACCCGCCCTCGCGCATCCACGACGAGCGTTGTCGGCACTGCAGTCGGTGAGACCTGGCCCGAGAATGCCAGCCGCACGGCCCCGTCGTCTACGTCCAGTATCGATGGGTAGGTGACGCCGAACTCCTTGGCGAACGCGCGCGACTGCGCAGCATCGTCGCGGATGTTCACGCCGATGAACGGCACGCCCGTGCCACCCTGCTCCGTGCTGAACCGCTGGTACAGCGCTTCAAGATCCGGGGCCTCGACGCGGCACGGCGGGCACGAGGCATACCAGAAGTTGACGACGTAGACCCGGCCGGCGAGGTCGTCGGTCGAGATCGAGCCGCCCGTGTCGAGGGGCGCGTCGGCGAAGACGATGGGCTCCGAGCGCTCGTCGGCGGCGATGACCGTGTATGCGCCGTCGCCCGAGATGTAGCCCTGGCCGTTCCCTGAGCGATACAGGTCGGCGAGGGGGTCGCTCGAGCAACCGGCGAGAGCCAGTGCAAGGACGGCGAGGACCGCGGCGCGGCGCACGCGGGAACTCCGCGAGAGGCGTGGGCGAAGGCTGATCACACTGCTCCGAGGTCGATGGCGTTCTCGAGCAAGTCTACCGCGGGATCCTGATAGCCGATCTCAGTGAAGGAGCCGTCGCGCCACGCGAAGCTCGTCACGCTCGACAGCGAGCAGCGGCGCTTGCGCGGGTCGTGCGCGAGGCGCTTGCCGGCCACGGCGCGGTGGGCCATCCAGATCGGCAACTGGTGGCTCACCATGACGACCTCGCCCGCGTCGGTGCGCTCGTGGGCGTCGCGCATGGCGGCGAGCATCCGCGCCGCGATGTCGGCAAACGGTTCGCCCCAGCTCGGCGTCGACGGGTCGCGCATCAGGTGCCAGTGCTTCGGGTGCATCAGCGTGCGACGGTTCATGCGCTTGCCCTCGAACCGGTTCGTCGGCTCGATGATGCGCTCGTCGGTGTGGATGGTGAGGCCGAAAGCGTCGGCCCACGGCTGCGCGCTCTCCTGCGCGCGCTGCAGCGGGCTGGCATAGAGGGCGGTGATCGGATGCCCGGCGAGCGCCTGCACCGCCGACGCGGCCATGCGGTGCCCGAGCTCGCTGAGCCCGAAGCCCTCCAGCCGCCCGTAGAGCACGCGCTTCGGGTTGTGCACCTCGCCGTGGCGCACGAGATGGACGATGTCGGCGGGCATGAGCCCAGTCTACGAGCGGGCGGATGCCCGGACTCGCGCCCGGTCGCGGCCCGGGCCCGGGCATCCCGCCCGCCGGTAGGCTGTTCTCTCGTGACTCGCACCCTCATCAAGAACCTCGCCCCCCTGCCCGACGGAACCGTGACCGTGGCCGGGTGGGTGGATACGGTGCGCGACCAGAAGAAGGTGCAGTTCGTCATCCTGCGCGACGAGTCGGGGGCGGTGCAGCTGGTGAACCCCGCGACGAGAGAGCTCAGCGACGACGCCGCCGACCCCGCCGCGCAGGCCGCGGCGCTCGCGCTCACCGAGACGATCTCGGGCCTCGCGCACGGCTCGATGGTGCGCGTCACGGGCGAGCTCAAGCATGACGAGCGCGTCAAGCTCGGCGGCATCGAGGTGAGGATCGCGAGCCTCGAGGTCGTGAGCGAGGCGCTGCCCGAGACCCCCATCGCCGACGACTCGAGCCTCGACAAGCGCCTCGACTGGCGCTTCCTCGACCTGCGCCGCCCCGAGGCGAACCTCATCTTCCGCGTGCAGACGACGTTCGAGCACGCGCTGCGCACGTGGTGGGTCGAGAACGACTTCGTCGAGATCCACACCCCGAAGCTCATGGCGAGCGCCTCGGAGTCGCGCGCCGAGCTCTTCGAGCTCGAGTACTTCGAGGGCAAGGCGTACCTGTCGCAGAGCCCGCAGTTCTTCAAGCAGATGGCGCAGCCCGCCGGCTTCGGCCGCGTGTTCGAGATCGCGCCGGCCTTCCGCGCCGACCCCTCGTTCACCTCGCGTCACGCGACCGAGTTCACGTCGATCGACGCCGAGTTCAGCTGGATCGACTCGCACGAGGACGTCATGGCCATGCACGAGCAGGTGCTCGTGGCCGGGTTCACGGCGGTCGTCGAGAAGCACGGCGCCGAGATCGAGGCGGCGTTCGGGATTCAGCTGGAGGTGCCCGCGGTGCCGTTCCCGCGCATCCCCCTCGCGAAGGCGCTCGAGATCGTGAAGGCGCGCGGCTACGAGGTGCCCCGCACCGACGGCGACCTCGACCCGGAGGGCGAGCGCCAGCTGTCGGCCCACGTGCGCGAGGCCTTCGGCCACGACTTCGTGTTCGTGACCGACTATGCCAGCGGGATCCGGCCGTTCTACCACATGCGTCACGAGGGCGACCCCGGGCTCACGAACAGCTACGACCTGCTCTACAACGGCACCGAGATCTCCACCGGAGCCCAGCGCGAGCACCGGCTCGACGTGCTCATCGCGCAGGCGCGCGAGAAGGGGCTCGAGCCGGAGGAGCTCGAGTTCTACCTCGACTTCTTCCGCTACGGCGTGCCCCCGCACGGCGGCTTCGGCATGGGCCTCGCGCGCGTGCTCATGCTCATGCTCGGGCTCGGGTCGATCCGCGAGACCACGTACCTGTTCCGCGGGCCGACGCGCCTGCTGCCGTAGCGGGCGATCGCTCGGGGCGGCTCAGGTCTCGTCGACCACCGTCGCCCCGCCGGCGCTCTTCATGACCGACTCGATCGCGCTCACGCACGAGGCCTTGGCGACATAGGTCTCGCTGATCGCAAGGGTCTGCCCGTTGGAGGAGACGATCTTCCACATGAAGGGCTCCTTCTCGCTCTTCGTGCGGCTGATGACGAACTTCATGGCGGGCTCCCTCGAACCGGGCCGCTCCGTTGCGGCCGCTCTGACGCGAGCGTACGACCAGGGAGGCGGTACCGCCAGAGGCGATCGATTCCGCGCCTCTAGACCTCGAAATCGGGGCGGATGCTCCAGCCGGTGTACTGCTCGAGCGCGGCCATGAGCCGCAGCGCCTCGAGCACCGCGTGCTCGTGGCTGACCGTCGAGTAGACGTCGATCGCGAGCGGCGGCGGCTCGCCGAACTTGGGGATCTCGATCTCGGCGCGGGCCCCGCCCTCGAGCTCGATGTACGGCCGCATCGTGCGGGCGTCGCGCACCGGGCTGTCGACGGCGAGGGCGACGATCGCGAGGGCGTCGATCTTCGTGACGGGGCTGCGCACGACGATGGTCGCGCACCACTCCGGGGCGTCGTCGCGGCCGCGACCGTCGCGCGGCCGGAGGGCGGCCAGGAAGTCGCGGACGGGGTCGATCACGCGGCCACGATAGGCGGCGCGGCTGAGCGGCGGCTCGGCGCGCGGGCGGGCATCCGCCGAGAGGTCAAGTGCTGGGGAATGACGCTGGCATCTATGCGTTTGCATGGATATCATCGGCACTGAGACGTCAGGAGACCACCATGACCGCCGCCACCGAGGGCCTGCACCACGTCACCGCGATCGCGGGCGACCCCCAGAAGAACATCGACTTCTACATCACCGGGCTCGGGCTGCGGCTCGTGAAGAAGACCGTCAACTTCGACGACCCCGGCACCTACCACCTGTACTACGGCGACGAGTCGGGCCGCCCCGGCACGCTCATGACGTTCTTCCCGTGGCGCGGCATCCAGCCCGGGCGCATCGGCGCCGGCCAGTCGACCTCGACCGCGTTCAGCGTGCCCGCCGGGTCGCTCGGCTGGTGGGTCGACCACTTCGCCTCCGTCGGCGCCGAGGCGCGCATCACCTCGACCTCGTCGAGCGAGGAGCGCCTGCTCGTGCACGACCCCGACGGTCTCGCCATCGAGCTCGTCGCCACCCACGAGCACGACCCGCGCGACCCGTGGGATTCGGCGAGCGTGCCGGCCGAGCACGCCATCCGCGGCCAGCACTCGAGCGTGCTCACCGTGCGCGACGCCGACAGCACCATCGCGCTCATGGTCAACGACCTGGGGATGCGCGTCGTCGAGCAGGAGGGCAACCGCACCCGTCTGGCCGCCGGTGAGGGGATGCCCGGCGCCCTCGTCGACGTGCACGCCTCGTCGCTCGCCCCCACCGGCCTGACCGCGGGCGGCACCGTGCACCACATCGCCTTCCGCGTGCCCGACCAGGCGACGCAGCAGCGCTGGCGCGACGAGCTCGCGAGCAAGGGGCACCGGGTCACCGAGATTCTCGACCGGCAGTACTTCACCTCCATCTACTTCCGCGAGCCGGGCGGCGTGCTGTTCGAGATCGCGACCGACACCCCCGGCTTCGCGATCGACGAGCCGCTGCTCGAGCTCGGCCGCGCGCTCAAGCTGCCGCCGTGGCTCGAGCCCTCGCGCGAGGCGATCGAGGCGCGCGTCGTGCCCGTGACGCTGCCGGCGGAGAACAACCCGGAGGTCGCCGCGTGAGCGGGGGCGCGGCGGCCGGCCCTGGCGTCTCGCTCGACGCCTGGCCGCACCTGTTCGAGCCGGGGTCGCCCGACGCTCCCGTGCTGCTCACGCTGCACGGCACGGGCGGGAACGAAGCCGAGATCGCCGCGATCGCACCGCACCTGCTGCCGGGGGCGGGCATCCTCTCGCCGCGCGGTCGGGTGAGCGAGCACGGCATGAACCGGTGGTTCCGGCGCATCGCCGAGGGAGTGTTCGACGTCGACGACGTCATCGCGCGCGCCGGCCAGCTCGCCGCCTTCATCGCGCTCGCCCGGGCGCACTACGGCCTGGGCGATCGGCGGATGCTCGCCGTCGGCTTCTCGAACGGCGCCAACATCGCCCTCGCCACGGCGCTGCTGCACCCCGAGGCGCTCGACCGCCTCGTCGCGTTCAGCGGCATGTTCCCGTTCGGCGACCGCGACCCGATCGGCGACGTCTCGGGTGTGCGGCTGCTGCTCGCCAACGGCGTCGCCGACCCGATGGCGCCCGCGGCGAGCGTCGCGCACCTGGCCGCGGTGGCGGCCGCGCACGGTGCCGAGGTGACGCGGCACGAGCGCGCCGGCGGGCACGGCATCGACGGCAGCGACCTCGCGGCCGCGCGGGAGTTCGTCGCCGCCCAGGCGGCGTAGGCGGCCGCGCGGGCGGCGGACGTGCCGTTGCGACGAGAGCGTGCGCTCACGCACACGTGGTTGTCAGAAGGGCACGGCATCGGCGGCACCGACCTTGAGGTGGAGGTCGCCGAGGTCGCGGCTCAGTCGCCCCGCTGACCGGTCAGCGCGCGCGGATCGGTCAGGTCCGTCCCAGGCGCCGGGCGAAGTCGCGGAGTGCTTTCGCGACGACCATGGGGGCCTCCGCCGGCGCCAGGTGCGCGACGCCGGGCAGCATCGCCGCGGCACCTCGCGCGACGCCGCGCGCGAGCTCGAGCGACGAGGCCTCCGGAGCGACGACGTCGTGCTCGCCCCAGAGCGCGAGCACGGGCATCCTGATGCTCGACAGCCTGTCACTCGCATCCCACTCGGCCAGCGCCTCGCACGCGAGGGCGTAGCTCTCCGCGTCGACGTCGCGCAGCTCCTGCAGCAGCGCCGCCCGCCGGGGTGCGGACTCCGCGGTGGCCGACGGCGCGAACCAGCGCCGAGCGGAGAGCTCGACCACGGCCGCCGTCGAGCCGGCTCGCACGAGCGCCGCACGCTCGTGCCAGAGCGACGGCTCGCCGAGCCGAGCGCCCGAGCCGAGCGTCACGAGGGCGCGCACGATCTCAGGTCGCCGGGCGGCGAGTTCGAGCCCGACGGCGCCGCCGAGCGAGACGCCCGCGACGACGACGGGCGCCTCGGCGACATGCTCGAGGGCCGCCGCGAGCGCGCGTGCGAGCCCCTGCACGCTGACGGGGCGCGACGCGGGCGCCGCACCACCGTGTCCCGGGAGCTCCCACGCCAGGATGCTCAGGTCATCGCCCAGCGCCGACGCGACGTCACCCCACAGCGATCGGCCCGAGGTGCCCAGGGCGGGGCCGACCACGAGGGTCGGCCCGGAGACGGGCCCGCTCACGCGCGCGAGCGTCACGGGCGGCGGTGATGGCATGAGGCTCCTGCGTCCGGCGGGCGGGCGGGCGCGACCGAGGCTACCCCGCTCGCCCCTAGGCTGACGGGGTGACCCGCACGGCAGCCACCGCCGGCACGACCGCGGCGGCCTGGCCGCCGGCCGTCGTGCTGTGGCTGCTCGCCCTCGCCGTGATGGCCGCGTTCCAGCTGTGGCGCGGCGCCGTCATCGACGGCATCGTGTTCGCGACGCTCACCGTCGGCCTCGTCATCGAACGGGCGGTGCGGATGCGCCGGGCCGGCGTCGCCGACGCGGCCCCCGCATCCGCCGCCCCGCCCCGCGCCCCGCGGCTCGCGCTCGTCGTCGTCGCCGCAGTCGCCGCGGGCTTCGCGCTCGTGCTCGCACCGCGCACGGGCCCGGCGAGCATCGCGCTCGTCGTCGCGCTCGGCCTCGCGGCACTCGCGCTCGCGTGGCGCGGCGCACCCGAGACCCCGCGCCGCTCGCCCCGCGCCCAGCACCGCTCGCGCGTCGTGTGGGCGAGCCTCGGCGTCGCACTGTGCCTGTGGGAGGCGGCGGCCTACGTGCTGTCGGTGACGGTGCCGCGGGGCTGGATCGGGTTCCCGACCGTGTCACTGCTGCTGGAGCCGGTCGTCGAGGTCGACGCGGGCCGCGCCGTGCTCGTCGGCGCGTGGCTCACCGTCGGCGTGTGGCTCGTCGCCGGGGCGAGGAGGCGCCGGTGGTGATCGATGTCGAGCTCACCAGGGCGGTCACGATCGCCGGGTACGTCGCGGTCGTGCTCACGGCGCTCGTCGTCGACGTGCTCGCGAGGCGCGGAGCCAACGAGCTCGTGCCGCTCGGCGAGACGGTGGCCGCCGCGATGGGCGGCCGCACGATCCGCGTCGCGATGCTTGCGACGTGGTGGTGGCTCGGGTGGCACTTCCTCGCCGACCCGACCCGCACCTTCGGGCTCTAGCCCGCGCGCGACCGTCCCCGCGCTACGGCAGGTCCTTGCGCTTGACGCTGTTGCCCTTCGCCGTGACCTGGCGCTTCATGCGGGGGTCGTCGCTGAGGTCGAGCCCGTTCGGGCCGAGGGAGGCGACTGCCATCTCCTCGAGCCACTCGCGGTCGAGCGGGCCGTGGGCAGCCGAGTCGTACTTGAAGTAGATGGGCACGGAGGTGTCGATCCAGATCGCGCTGCGGCCGTCGCCCACCGACTGCGGGTCGCGCCAGTTGAGGAAGAAGTTCTCGCCGCGGCGCAGCTTGGCCGAGAAGAGGGCCTGCAGGTGCGCGAGCACGCGGTCGTCGAAGTCGAACTGCTGGCCGACGGTGCCGTAGATGAGGGTTCCCATGGCAGTGGCGTCCTTCCGTGGGTGATGCGCGATCGGGGCTCGCCCGATGACCGGCATCGTAACCCGCGCGCCTGAGGCGCCGTCGGCCTGCGGCTCAGACGGTGAGAGGCACGTCGTGGCGCTTGACCGCGTTGTGCACCGGCATCGCCGTGCGGCTGAGCTTGCTGTCGTCGTCGAGGTCGAGCCCGCCGGGGCTGAGCGCCGCGATCGACATCTCCTCCAGCAGCTGCCGATCGAGCGGCGGGCGGGTGACGTCGTCGAAGTGGAAGCCGATCGGCACCGCGGGGTGCAGCCAGACGGCGCTGCGCCCGCCGCCCACGTCGCGCGGATCGCGCCAGCACAGGAAGAACGGCTCGCCGCGCCGCAGCTTGGCGGTGATGACCGCCTGCAGGTGCGCGAGCACGTCGTCGGAGAAGTGGAAGCACATGCGCTCAGCGCCGTACGCGAGCACGCCCATGCCGAACCTCCCGGGGTCGCCACTGCCAGGTCGGGCTCAGTCTGGCCCGCGCCGGCGGCGGCGGCAAGGGTTCTCCACCGGCCGCTCAGGCGCGCTCGCGCACGGCCGCCACGCTCGCCTCGGGGCGCAGGTCGAGCCGGCGCAGCAGCTGCGCGTTGAGCGCGACGACGATCGTCGACAGCGACATGAGCACGGCGCCGACCGACATGGGCAGCACGAAGCCGACGGGGGCGAGGATGCCCGCCGCGAGCGGCACCGACAGCAGGTTGTAGCCGGCCGCCCACCACAGGTTCTGCCGCATCTTGCGGTAGCTCGCCCGCGAGAGCTCGATGACCGAGAGCACGCTGCGCGGGTCGTCGCTCGCGAGGATCACCCCGGCCGAGCCGATCGCGACGTCGGTGCCGGCGCCGATCGCGATGCCGACGTCGGCCGCGGCGAGCGCCGGAGCGTCGTTGACGCCGTCGCCGACCATCGCGACGCTGAGCCCCTCCGCCTGGAGCTCCGCGACCTTCGCGGCCTTGTCCTCCGGGCGCACGCCGGCGAACACGCGGTCGATGCCGAGGTCGCGGGCGACGGCGTGCGCCACGGCCTCCGCGTCGCCGGTGATCATGACGACGGTGACACCGAGCGCGTGCAGGGCATCCACCGCCTCGCGCGATTCGGCGCGCACCTCGTCGGCGAGCGCGAGCGCCCCGATGACCTCGCCGTCGGCGAGCACGTGCAGGATGATCGCCCCGCGCTCGCGCCAGCCCGCGACGACCGGCAGCTCGTCGGCGCCGTGCTGCTCGAGCATGCGCGGGCCGCCGACGCTCACCGCGCGGCCGTCGACGGTCGCGGTGACCCCCGTCGCGGGGCTCGAGGTGAACCCGCTCGCCGTCGACAGGGTCAGCGAGCGCTCGGCGGCGGCGCGCACGATCGCGCGCGCGAGGGGATGCTCGCTGTCCTGCTCGGCGCTCGCGGCGAGCCGCAGCAGCTCGTCGGCGTCGTGGCCCGCGGCGGGCTCGACGTCGGTCACCGTCGGCGCGCCCTTGGTGAGGGTGCCGGTCTTGTCGAACAGCACCGCGCCGATCGTGCGCATCTGCTCGAGGGCGAGGCGGTCCTTCACGAGCACACCGCCGCGCGCCGCGCGCTCGGTGGCGATCGAGACGACGAGCGGGATCGCGAGGCCGAGCGCGTGCGGGCACGCGATGACGAGCACGGTCACCGCGCGCACGACGGCGTCGCCGGGCGCGCCGACGAGGCTCCAGGCGACCGCCGTGACGACGGCCGCGCCGAGCGCGAACCAGAACAGCCACGCCGCCGCGATGTCGGCAAGGCGCTGCGCGCGCGAGCTCGAGGCCTGCGCCTCCGACACCAGGCGGCGGATGCCCGCGAGCGCGGTGTCGTCGCCGACCGCGGTGATCGAGACGCGGACGCCCGAATCGGTGGCCACGGTGCCGGCGACGACCGGGTCGCCGGGTTCGCGGCGCACGGTGCGCGATTCGCCGGTGATCATCGACTCGTCGAACTCGGCCGAGCCCTCGACGATGCGACCGTCGGCGGGCACGCGCGCGCCCGGACGCACGATCACGACGTCGTCGATGCGCAGGTCGGCGGGGGCGACGGTCTCGACGCCGTTCTCGGCCACGCGCTCGGCCTCGTCGGGCAGCAGCGCGGCGAGCGAGTCGAGGGCGTTCGTGGTCTGGGCGAGCGAGCGCATCTCGATCCAGTGGCCGAGCAGCATGATGACGATGAGCAGCGCGAGCTCCCACCAGAAGTCGAGCTCGTGCGGCAGCAGGCTCAGGCTCGCGCCGAGGCTCGCGACGGTCGCCGTCGTGATGGCGAGCGCGATGAGCAGCATCATGCCGGGGCGGCGTGCGCGCAGCTCGTCGACGGCGCCGGTGAGGAACGGACGGCCGCCCCAGACGAACATGACGAGGCCGAGCACGGGCGAGATCCACGGCACGAGGCCGTCGCGCGGCAGCTCGTAGCCGACGATCATGGCGAACATCGCGCTGAACGCGACGACGGGCACCGCGAGCACGAGGTTGACCCAGAAGAGTCGACGGAACTGGGCGACGTGGTCGCCGTGGCCGGGGTGGCCGCCGTGGCCCGCGTGAGCGCTGTGACCGCCGTGATCGTCGGCGATGCCGTGACCGGCGTGCTGATCGTGGTGAGCGTCGTGCGCGGCAGGGTCGTGCGTCGCGCGCTCAGGCTGATGCGTGTGCTCGGCGTTCGTGCTCATGCCGTCACTGTATACCCCCCAGGGGTATCAGTCCAGGGTTTCCGACGGATCTCCCAGCACGCGCTTGACGAGCTCGATCGAATCCTCGATGAGCTCGCGCACGGTGCGGTCGAAGCCCGGCTCGTACCATTTCGCGGCCGTGTAGGTCAGCACGCCGCGGGCGAGCGCGATGACCATGTGTGCCTCGTCGTCGAGCTGGGCATCCGTCGCCTCGAGGCGCCCCGCCGCCCGGAAGCGCTCCGCGATGACCGCCCGGTACCGGGCCTCGAGCTCGCCGTCTATGGCCAGGCGCTTCGCCGAAAGCTCGGGCGTCGTGTAGATGACGCGCTGGCGCAGCTGGTAGAGGTCGCGATCGACCGGGTTCTCGGTCAGCGAGTCGATGACCATCGAGAGGAAGTCGACGAGCACGTCGGGCCCGCGCTCGTGCACGAAGCGATCGACCTGCTCGGGCGAGGCGAAGGGCGTGCGCGGCCCGAGGATGGCCGCCTCCTTCGACCCCAGGTAGTTGTAGAAGGTGCGCGGCGAGGTCATGCACGCCTCGCTGATCATCTCGACCGTCACGTGGTCGTAGCCGTGCTCGGCGGCCAGCTCGACGGCCGCGCGCTCGAGCGCCTCGAGCATCGCCACGCGCTTGCGCTCGCGCAGCGATGCCCGATGCGGGCTCACGAGGCGATCGGCGGAATGTCGTCGGCGCAGTGGCAGCGCGCGGAGGGCAGGTCGAGGTCCCACTCCGAGAAGTAGGCGACGGCGGCGGCGCGGCGCGGCGCGGGGTGAGGGGCGAAGTCGTAGTCGAGGTCGTCCTGCAGCGCGAGGGCGGTGGAGAGGTTCACGCGGCGAGCGAGCTCGGGTGAGTACTGGACGATCATCAGCGACTCCGTTCGGCGGCAGCGGCGTCGAGTGGTCGGGTCGCTGGTTCGTGCAGGGTGTGCAGAATTGTAGGCATTGCGCGATTCGGCCCCACAAGAGGCCCATCGAACCTCGGAACGGCCAGGAACGACGCCCGACCGTGCCGTATTCGCAAAGCGAACGTCGCCCCGGTGGAACACGACGCCGAGGCTTTGCTACGCTCGACCCACCATGGCTCGCCTGCTCTGTCGCCGCTGCTGTTGTCGCTCGTCGCTCTGACCGACCAGCCCCTCTCGCGCACTCGCGCATCCCGCTGACGCTCGTCATCCGCACCCGCTCAGCACCGACAGCAGCATCGACTCCGGTTCCGCGCCCGCCGGCATCCTTCGACGGATGCCCGCCCGCGGGCCCCTGCGAAAGGCCACACCATGACCGCGAACACCCCCGCCCTCTCCCTCCCGATCCTCGACCTGAGCCTGCTCGACGGCTCGGCGGACGACGCCGCCCGCTTCCGCGATGATCTGCGCCGCGCCACCCACGAGGTGGGCTTCTTCTATCTCGTCGGCCACGGCGTTCCCGCCGAGCTCATCGCCCGCGCCTTCGACACCGCGCGGGCCTTCTTCGCCCTGCCCGAGGCCGACAAGCTCGCCATCGAGAACATCACGAGCCCGCACTTCCGCGGCTACACGCGCATGGGCGGCGAGCAGACGCAGGGCAAGACCGACTGGCGCGAGCAGATCGACATCGGCGCCGAGCGCCCCGCCGTGCCGCTCACCGAGGGCGTCGAGCGCTACTGGGCGCTCGAGGGCCCGAACCTCTGGCCCGAGGCCCTGCCCGCCTTGCGCGAGGTCGCCGAGGAGTGGATCGCGCGCCTCGAGGTCGTCGGCAACCGCCTGCTGCGGGCGTGGGCCGAAGCCCTGGGCGCACCGGCCGACACGTTCGATGCCGCCTTCGCCACCGCATCCCCCCACATGAAGATCGCCCGGTACCCGGGCGTCGACGCCCCCGAGCCGACCCAGGGCGTCGGATCGCACAAGGACCTCGGCGTGCTGACGCTGCTGTACGTGGAGGAGGGCCGCGGCGGCCTGCAGGTCGAGAAGGACGGCGCCTGGATCGACGCGCCGCCGGTCGACGGCGCGTTCGTCGTCAACATCGGCGAGCTGCTCGAGATCGCCACCGACGGCTACCTCAAGGCGACGAAGCACCGCGTGCTCTCGCCGAAGGCGGGCGTGGAGCGCATCTCGATCCCGTACTTCCACGGCCCCGCGCTCGACGCGACCATCCCGACGATCGCGCTGCCGCCGGAGCTCGCCGCCGAAGCGCCCGGCGTCGACCGCGACCCCGACAACCCGCTGCACCCCGTGTTCGGGCAGAACTGGCTGAAGAGCCGGGTGCGCGCGCACCGCAACGTGGTCGAGGCGCAGTACCCGCAGTGGCTGGAGCAGCCCGCTTCCTGAGCGCGCGCTCGGCGCCCGCTGACCCCCCCCTCCCGGGTGCCCCCCGAACGAAGGCTCCCCCTAGTGGGGGATGAACGGTGCTTGCCCCAGCGATTACGGTCGTCTCAGCGACGGAGGGATCCGGGGGGATCCGACACCGTCGACTTCTGGGGGGCACGTACCGTGCACACTGCTTCCCCGGCTCGGGGGAGCCGGGGAGCAGGGTACCCCGCCCGCTCCGCCGGTCATGCTGCTGACCCGGCGTCGAGCGCCTGGCTAGGCTCGTTCCGCACCCTGCGGAGAGGACGAGCATGCGCGCGATCACGATGACCGAGACCGGCGGCCCCGAGGTGCTGCGGGCGGTGGATGCTCCGCCTCCCGCTCCCGGCCCTGGCGAGGTGCTCGTGCGCACGCACGCCACCGGGGTGAACTTCATCGAGATCTACCAGCGCAGCGGCGGCTACCCCGTGCCGCTGCCCTTCACGCCGGGTTCGGAGGCCTCCGGCGTCGTGGACAAGCTCGGCGAAGGCGTCACGACCCTCAGCGTCGGCGACCGCGTGACGACGTGCGAGGCGACCGCCACCTACGCGGAGGCCTTCGTCGTGCCCGCCGACCGCGCGGTCGTCGTGCCCGACGCCGTCGACCTCAACACCGCGGCGGCGCTGCCGCTGCAGGGCCTCACCGCCCACTACCTCTCGCACTCGGTCGCCCACCCGCAGGGCGGCGAGACGGTGCTCGTGCACGCCGGCGCCGGCGGTGTCGGGCTGCTGCTGACGCAGCTGCTCGCCGCCCGCGGCGTGCGGGTCATCACGACGACCTCCGACGACGAGAAGGCGGCGCTGAGCCGCGCCGCCGGCGCGTGGCGCACGATCGGCTACGACGGCTTCCGCGAGCGGGTGCGCGAGCTCACCGACGGCGACGGCGTGCCCGTCGTCTACGACGGCGTCGGCCGCGCGACCTTCGACGACTCGCTCGCCTCGCTCGCCGTGCGCGGCACGATGGTGCTGTTCGGCGCCGCGAGCGGGCCGGTGCCCCCGTTCGACCTGCAGCGCCTCAACGCGGGCGGCTCGCTCATGGTCACCCGACCGACGCTCGGGCACTTCCTGCGCACCGCCGAGGAGCGCGCCTGGCGCTACCGCGACCTCTTCGCCGCGATGGCGGCCGGCGAGCTCGACGTGCGCGTCGGCGGGCGCTTCCCGCTCGCCGAGGCCGGCGCGGCGCAGGCGGCGCTCGCGAGCCGCGGCACGACGGGCAAGCTGCTGCTGACCGCCTAGGGGGCCGGTGCCGCGGCGGACTCCGGCCGGGGCACCTCGGGTCGGCCGGTTCGCCGGCCGAGCACGAGCAGCGCCGCCGCGGCGAGCGGCGTCGCGAACGCGAGCGCCGGCAGGAGCATCGCGGCCAGCTGCACGCCGAGCGTGAGCGCGACGGCGAGGCCGACCACGATCGCGGCGGAGCGCGGGATCGGCAGCAGGAGGGACATCCCGCCCACCGCGACGCCGAGCAGCAGCGAGGCGAGGGGCAGGGCCCACGCGTGCTCCGCCCCGGCGGGTGCGCCTGTGTACCAGAGCGCCATGACGGCGAGCGCGAGGGCGAGCGCCGCGGCCGAGCCGCTCACGACGGCCGGCGCGACCGCGACGCGGTCGACGGCGAGCGCGGCGACTGCGGCGACGAGCGGCAGGGCGGCGGCGAGCAGGATGCTGATGCCGATGCCCATCGCCTGCGTGCCGTCGACCGACACGGGCCACCAGGCCGGGCCGGTGAGCGCGACGGCTACACCGAGCGCGCCGGTGACGAGGGCGAACCGCGCGAGCGTCGGCACGAGGGCCCGTGGGCGGCGCGCGGGCGGCACGGCCCCTCGGAGGCGATCGTCTCGAGCATCGGGAGCCGGGCGGGGCGCGGCGAGCACGACGATGACGAGCGCACCGACGGCGATGCCCGCCCCGGTCGGCGGTGCGGCGAGACCGCCGACGAGCACCGGAGCACCCAGCGCGCCGCAGACGACCGAGAGCGCCCACGCGCTGGCCGAGCCGATGCCGGTGCGGCCGACGACGGCCTGCAGCAGGAGCGTGAACAGCACGGCGACGAGGAGGAGTGCGGCGACTCCGAGCGGCACCGTCGCGGCGGCGAAGCCGGTGACGGGGCGGCCCGCGTCGGCGTCGGCGAAGCCGAGGCCCCACGACGCGGCAGTGAGGGCGACGAGCGGCAGCGCGAGGCTCGCGAGGGCGAGCAGGGCGGCCGTGCGGACGGGCGACAGGGCGCCGCGCATCCGCAGCAGCACGATGATGCTCGCCGTGGCCAGCAGGGGCGCGACGCCCGAGCCGAGCGCGAGGGCGAGCCCCGCAAGCGCCGGGCGGTCGCCCGCGGTCCGCAGGAGCAGCATCCACAGCACGGTGCCGATCAGGGCGACGGCGACCGACGCGACGGCGAGGCCGACGGCGAGCGCGCGCCGCCGCGCGGGGGCGTGCAGCGTGGGAGGGGCGTCGACGTCGACCATGGCGCGAGCCTAACGATCTCTCAGCTTCTCGTCGAGCATCGGCGGCGGCCCCGCGAACGCCGCAGCGGGCTCGCGACCGAAGCCGCGAGCCCGCTCGGGGTGGTGCGTGCCGCTACTTCGCAAGCACGAGGCGCACGCCGGCGACGATGAGCGCCGCGTAGCAGCCGAGGGCGAGCACGACGCCGACGGGGCCGAGGCCGAACGCGGGCAGGATCCAGGGCAGGAAGCCCAGCGGGGCGATCCACCACGAGACGGCCTTCGCGCGAGCGAGCGCGAGCGACAGCAGCCCGATGCCGAGGATGCCCCCGACCATGCCGCTGTACTGCCAGATCGCGACGCTCCACTCCTTCGCCGACTCGTCCATCGTCACGGCGAGCTCGATCGGCATGACGTTGCCCGCGCTCACGAGGAACCAGTCGGAGAGCAGCAGGCCCGACATCTGGATCGCGCCGAAGGTGAGGACGGCGACGGCGAGCGGCAGGAACATGCGGCCCCGACGACCGCGCAGCAGGCCGAGAGTCGAGACGGCGCCGATCGCGAGCGCGACCCAGCCGTAGTGCAGGAAGTTCGCGGACAGCAGGCTCAGCGCCGGGTCGGCGGCGAGCGACTCGATGTAGCCGGCGGTGCCCGGCCCGGTCTGCTCGGGCGAGGTGAGCATGCCGCCCGTGAACAGCAGCGGGGCGGCGACGAGGGCGGCGCCCCCGAGGCGCTGCAGCAGCGTGGGGCGCGGTGCGGGCAGGGCCGCGTCGGCGGCCGGGGCGGTGACGGTCGAGGCGTCGGCGTCGAGCGTGCTGTCGACGTCGGCGGTGGTCGCGGTGGTCGCGGTGGCGAAGAGGTTCATGGCGCTTGCCTTTCCAGGGGTGGAGGGGTTGATGACTCCCACACTCCCGGGCCGTGGTCCCGGGCCCCCAGGGGGCGGCGTCCCGTTCGTGTCCCGACTCGGCGTCGGGACACCGGGGACTGGCAGCGTGCGGCCAGTCGCCTCAGCCGCGCCCGAGCCCCGCGTCGCGGGCGCGGATGATCGCCTCAGCCCGGTCGGCCACCTGCAGCTTGGCGAAGATGTTCGAGACGTTGTTGCGCACCGTCTTCGGCGACAGGTAGAGCGCCTGCGCGATCTGCGGGTTCGTGCGGCCCGCGGCGAGCAGATCGAGCACTTCGCGCTCGCGCGCCGTCAGCTGCGGGAACACCTCGACGGGCGCCGCCGCGGGCCCGGCGGAGAAGTACTGCGCGACCCGCTGCGCGATGCTCGCCCCGAACACGAGCTCGCCGCCGGCGACCGCGCGGATGGCGGCCACGATCTGCTGCTGGCTTGCGCCCTTGACGAGGTAGGCGCGCGCACCGGCTCGCATGGCGTCGAAGACGGTGCCGTCGTCCTCCGACATGGTCAGCACGACGACCGCGAGATGCGGATGCTCGGCCACGATGCGCCGCGTGGCCGCGATGCCGTCGAGCCGCGGCATCTGCACGTCCATCACAACGACGTCGGCCTCGACGGTCGCGACGAGCGCGAGCGCCTCCTCGCCGTCGGCGGCGGTGCCGACCACGGCGACGCCCTCCATCGACTCCAGCAGCATCGACAGCCCGTCGCGGTAGACGGGGTGGTCGTCGGCGACGATCACCCTGATCGGCTCATCGTGCATGCGCGGTCTCCTCCTCGGGTCGGGCATCCGGTGCGGGGTCGCGGGGCGTGAGCGGCAGCATCGCGCGGATGCTCGTGCCCGCGTCGCCCGTCGCGATCTCGAGCACGCCGCCGAGCTCGTCGGCCCGTTCCCGAGCCGACCGCAGCCCCACGCCGTGCACCGCGTCGGCGGGGATGCCGCGCCCGTCGTCGACGACCTCGAGCGCGAGGGCGTCGCTGCGGGCCTCGAGCCGCACGTCGACCCGCGTCGCGCGAGCGTGGCGCCGCGCGTTCTCCATGGCCTCGCTCGCGATGCGGTAGGCGGCGACCTCGACGGCGGCGGGCAGCTCGGCGGGGGCATCCCCCTGCACGACGATCGCGAGCTCGGGGCCGCTGAGCCGTGCCGCCTGCTGGCGCAGCGCCTGCACGAGGCCGAGGTCGTCGAGCGCGGGCGGCCGCAGGTCGTGCACGATGCGCCGGATCTCGTCGATCACCTGCGACTGGTCGGCGATCGCCTGCTCGAGGATCCCCAGCGAGCGGGCCGGGTCGCGCTCGGCGAGGTTGCGCGCGGTCTCGAGCCGCAGCGTGATGCCGCCGAGCAGCGGGCCGAGCCCGTCGTGCAGGTCGCGGCGCAGGCGCGAGCGCTCTTCCTCGCGGGCGGCGACGAGGCGCTCGCGGATCGCCTGCAGCTCGCGCCCCAGCTCGGAGCGGTGGATCGACACGGCGGCGAGCCGCACGATGTCGCCGAGCAGGCGCTGGTCGCGCGCCGACACGACCGGCCTCGGCCCCGGCTGCATGAGCACGCGGCCGATCGTCGCGCCGTCGTGCTCGATTGGCAGCTCGCGCAGCGCGGCGCGAGCCCGAGGATCCGTCGTCGGGGCGGCGCCGTGCTCGGCGGCCAGGGGGGCGGCGTCGCGGCGGTCGAGCTCGACGCGCACGAAGGGGGCAGCGAAGGCCTCGGCGATCGCGGCGGCCAGGTGGTCGAGCTGCGTCGCCGCGTCGGCGCTGCCCTCGAGCCGGTCGCCGAGGGTCGAGACGACCGAGTAGGGGTCGCCGCGGCGGCCGCTCACGACGCGACTCATGAGCGCGAACAGGCGCCCGCGCAGCGGCGCGTAGGCGACCGTCACGACGACGACCGCGAGCAGCATCGCCACGCGATCGTCGATCGCCGAGCCGACGGCGAGCACGACGAGCACGTCGATCGCGACGACGGTGACGACGAGCAGTGCTGACACGAGGGTCCAGGGCAGCAGACGGTCGATCTCGTACAGCCGGTAGCGGGTGACGGCGATGACGACGGATGCACTGACGAGGCCGATCGTCACGCTCAGCAGCACGTCCACGAGCGCCGTGGGCAGCAGCGGGAACAGGCCGAGCGAGGCGACGAAGACGACGCCCGAGAGCACGAACCAGCGCAGCTGCGCGCGCTCCTCGGCCGAGGCGCCGACGCGGCGGCCGATGGCGACGGCCACGCCGAGCACGATGCCGAGCGAGAGGCACGGCACGGCGATCGCGAGCAGCACCGCCCACGCCTCCGGCGGCAACGGCAGCGTCGGCAGGGCAGGCTCGAACGCGGCGATCTGGGCCGCGCGCGTCGGGTCGTCGTCGATGAGCGCGTCCGCCGGCGCGAGCAGGAACGTGAACGGCAGCACGAGGCCGAGCGCGAGCGCGACCGCCGACACGGCGCCCCACGCGCCGCGGCGCAGCCGCCCCGTCGGGAACAACACGAGCAGCAGCACGATCGGATACAGCAGCACGGCGCCGAAGCGCGAGAAGAACCAGAAGCTCGGCGCCGCCCACCACGCGTCGCGGTCGGCGACCCAGGCGTAGTTCACGGCCGCGGCGGCGATCCCGTCGACCACCCACAGCAGGCCGAAGCCCGCCAGCACGACGGCAATCGCGCGGCCCGCCCGCTGCCACAGCAGCAGACACCCCGGCACGAGCATCGCCGCGCCCGGCAGCACGCCCGACCAGCCCCACGACAGCACGGGCGCCTCGCCGGTCGCCGCGAGCGCCAGGTCGAGCGCGATCGCCCCGACCGCCGCGAGCGCCGCGACCGCGAGCACGACGATCGTGGCGACGCGGCTCGCGCGCCGCGGCGGGCGCGGGTCGGCGGGCGGCATGGCGCCATCGTCTCAGCCGAGGTGTCCCGCTGTCACGGGACACGCGTCCCGAGCATCCGCCGCCTCACCGCGCGATCAGGCGAGATAGCGGCGCTCGCCGTCGACCCGCCACGCGCTCGTGCGCTGCATCGGATGCCGCGGCTCGCCCTGCGCGGTCAGCTCGCCGAAGCAGAACACGCGCACGCCCCGCTCGGCGAGCGCCGGTACGAGCAGCGCCCGCGCGCGGCGGATCGTCGCGGTCGGCGGATTGCCCCACGCGCCGAGCACCTCGCGCACGCCGAAGCGCTGCAGCACCTCGTCGATCGCGGCGAGGTTCGCCCGCCACAGCCCCTCGTCGAAGGGCCGGAGGTCGCGCGGCGAGGTCGCGCGCTCGGGGTAGAGGTTGAGCAGGATCCAGCCGTCATGGCCAAGGGCCTCGCTCGCGGCGACGAGGCGCAGCACCGTGCGGTCGGCCTCGGAGCGGTCGGCATACGAGGGGTTCATCGCGACCGTCACGAGCGGGTTCGCCGCGGGGGCCGCACCGGTGACGCCCCCGCCGACCCGGCCGAGCACGAACCGATGGTCAGGATGCTCGGGGTCGGGGCGCCACAAATCCGGCTGCTGCCCGGGCGGGTAGCGCAGCGGCGAGCGGGGCGGCATGGTCACAGCCTGCCAGGCGCGCGGCGGGCGAGGCCGCGCGGGAAGGCGAAAGGCCCCGAGTCGCCTGACTCGGGGCCTTCACGATGGCGGTGACGGTGGGATTTGAACCCACCCCGGGCGACCTCGACCGAGAACTCCGCCGCGGACGCCGACGGACCTGCTCGGGACCGCTCAGGCCCGGTAATCTGCGCTCGACTTGGCGAGCCGATTCGCTTCGATGATGGTGCGGTCGCTGAAGCCGATGCGGTCGATGACCGGTTGCACGAGGCCCGGCGTGCGGGCGAAGAGAGCGTTGCGTCGCGGGCAGACGATCAGCCGGCTTCGCTTCTCGATTCCGGTCACGATGCTCTCGCCAACGGACTCGAGCGAGACCGTTCTCCAGAGTCCCGTCTTGTTGCCGCCCCAGATACTCACACCCGCCGGGTCGGCCCAGACCTTGTCCATCATCGGAGTGTGGAAGAAGGTCGGGTGGACGCTGCCGACCTTGACGCCACGGCTGCGCACTTCGAGCCGAGTCGTGTCGCACATCGCCCACACGCCGGCCTTGCTCGCGGTGTACGCGCCCTGAAGGGGCGAGTGCACGAATGCCGCCATGGACGAGATCGCGAGCATGTAGCCGCGCTGCTCGGTCACATGCGGCAGCGCCGCTCGGAAGGTGCGCCAGACGCCGGTCAGATTGATGTCGATGACCCGCTCGAAATAGTCTGGGCTCATCTTCCACATCGGCTGCATGCACTCGATACCGGCGTTCGCGATGATGACGTCGATGCGACCGAAGTGATCCTTCGCTGTGGACATTGCCACGAGCCGCCAAGCGCCCTTGGACGACGCGCGCGGATTCGGGATCTGCGGAGACGGAGGGATTTGAACCCACCCCGCGCGATCTTTCCAAGCTGTGCGCGGGCATCCTGCCCTGTGTTCTTCCCGAATCTTTCCCGCCGGTGCGAGGTGCTCTCCGGCTTCGCCCCCGGCGAACTCACCCGCGCGAGGCGCGCGATATGAGACTACGCGGACTCAGCCTCGACCATCATCTCGACGGCTTCGATCATGCCGTATCGATTCCGCAAGGTGTCGAGAATCTCCTCGACGGTGAGCGCTGCACCGTAGCGGCCTGAACGACTCGCGATCTCCTGCACCGCGGCGAGCGCATGCCTTGGGTTGAGCGCGACAGTGTTCTTCGCGAACTCCCTGGCGGTGAGCACCTGGATGCCCGGCGGAACCTTGCCTGCAGGGAAGTCCTTCAGGTTCTCGGTGACGATCGCTCCGGCTCCCGCGATGACGGCCGCAGCGACCACATGCTCGTCATCCGGATCGGGAAGCCCGAACGTACCTTCCAGCGGCTCCCAGCCTTCGACCTCCGCGTCGGCGAACTCTCGCCGCATCGCGGCGATGAGGGTCGCTGCACGGCCAGCAGCCTCGGTCACGGGCATCCCCCGTTTCACGAGCTTGGCCTCCTCGTGAAACTCGAGCTCGTCAAGGATCACCGAACTCCAGGTCGGTCGATACGCGCCCTCGACTGCGAGGGAGAGGAGGAAATCACGTTGCAGACTCGGCCACAGCACGCTGGTGTCGAGGGTCGCCGTGAACACGCCCCCATCCTGTCAGCCTGCGAGGTCAGAGTCGGGCAGCCCGCCTCGCCGCGACCGCCTTCCGCGCCGCACTGAGGTCCTCGAGCGTCTGCTCGATGTTATCTTCGCCGACACCGTCACGCGTGGCGGCGAGCATGTCGTACTGACGCTCCCGCCGGCGCTCTCGGTACTCGAGCAGATCCGCGAGGAGAACGCGTCGGTGCGTTCCCGCCTTCTCGAACGGGATCTCGCCCTCGTCGAGGAGCTTCACAATGGTCGGGCGGCTCACGTTCAGGAGATCCGCTGCCTGCTGGGTGGTGAGCCGTGTTGTCTGGGGTACAACTGACACGGCCAGCCCGCTCTGCATTGCGTCCACGATCTTGCGGAGAGCGAGGTAGACCTCTTCCGGAAGCTCTACCTGGTCACCTGAACGCGCCCCGGCAAGAAAGTACCTTGGCTCTGGAAGAGCCCGACCGGCGGCCTCATGGGCGGTGAGGAAGTCCAGAACAGGGGCAAGCTCGACTCCCCTGCTGGGAAGGTACGTCTCTTCAATGACGGCAGCGCGAGACACGGAAATCACCCCAATACACGTAAACGCAGGAGGTTGCGTTTGTTGCGATTACGGTACCACGCGTCACCGACAGGTCAATAGGAGCGTGCTGGGGCAACGATCAGATGCGTCGTCAACACACCCCGAGCCGCGCGAGCGCGAAGCTCCACGGAATGCGCTCCTGCTCGAGGCGTATGTTGCCCTCCGCGCTCAGCAACTGGAGAGTCCCGCGCTCATCAGGCGTGAGCAGCTCGAACACGCCGACGTTCGGATCGGGATCGATCCCCCACAGATCACGGTGATCGAACAGAGTATCCATATCCATTAACGCCGACGTTGCGTCCACTCCCCTGGCTCGAAGTCGGTTGAGAATGGCGAATCCGTGCGAATCGAGATCGCCCCAGTAGGTGACCGTCTGCGCCCACGGGAGGCGGGCGACGAGATCGACGCGGTGACCGCCACCGTGCACCGCTACAGCTCGGGGCACATCGGGCATCGCGAGCAGGGTGGCGAGGTTCTCGAATACGAACACGCGCTCGGGTCGGATCGTGCTCGCCGCAAGGCCGTCGACGGGCGCCGACAGATCGGTGAGCCCTTGAAACGAGAGCGACGGATCGAGAGCACGGATCCGTATGAGCGGTGACGGCTCGCGAAGGCCCAGTCCGGGCGCTCCGGTTCCCGCCCGATGCAACGCTTCCACGAGTCCGCGGCGAGATTCGATCCATTTGGTGTGGATGCCGCGGATCGGCAGTTCCCGCACCAGGCGGCCCGATTCCGGGTTCTCGCGCAACCAGGCCAGCACATGGACGAGCCTGCGGAAATCGGCGCCATCGAGATCGGCGATCGCGCGGGCATGGGCGCGGAGCACGCCGCCGGCATCGGAGCCTGCCAGGCCCCTCAACTCGTCAAGTCGCGCCACCAGAAGTCGCCAAGCATCCGCCTCGCCCGCCGCTCGAGCGATCGAATCCGTACCGCGCAGCACCGCGCGAACGGGGACTTCCTGCGACCCGATGCGTGACCAATGGCGGACGACCCACTCGAGCTCGATACCCGAGTCCTCGCTCACACCGCGCCAGGCGTCGACCCACCGTCGAACCAGGTTGAGATCGTCCAGCGCCTCCCGCTCCGTTGGCGGGCGTAGCGGAACGTCGAGCACGACATCGGTCTGCTGCTCGGCAGCCCAGGTGCGTGCATCGCGGTCGAAGAGCTTCTTCGCCCGCGCGCGCAGGTCAGACGGTGTGACAAGCGTGGTCACGCGCGCGACTCCGCGTGCGGCGGGGTGGCGACCTCAGGTTCATCGACCGAGAACACCACGTTCGCTAGCCGTGAGGCGTCGCGGTCGGGGTTCGATACCGACGTGATCGCGCCCACGTACGGCTCGAGCGTCTGCAGCAGTTTCTGCGGTGTCGCGAGGATCATGTGGAATCCGAACTCGCGGAACACCTCCATCGCGTTGCGCGTGTATCGGCTGTCGGCCTTGTCGAACGCCTCATCGAGCACGATCGACCCGAACCTCGGAACCTCGTCCTCTTCTTCGGTCAGCTGGTACCGCAGCGCTGCCGCGAGGCAGAAGATGACAAGCTTCTGCCGCTGACCACCCGACAAGCCATCTGCGGAGTCATACACCCGCACAACGCGGCCGGCGACGTCCTTCTCCCGCGCGAGGAAGCTCACGTGAAGCCTCGTGTCGAGCACCCGGTTGCGCCAGTCCATGTCGACGCGGTCCTTGGATCCGAGTCGACCGATTACGCGCTGCAGCACGGCGAATCGTTGCTCGGCACCGGCGGCCGACTCGTCGGCCCAGTTGCCTTCAACGATGCGGCGGAGGTCGGTGAGGAACTCGTCGACCTCCGGGGTCCGCGTCGTCTTCACATCGATCTCGAGGAAGCGGTCCGCTCCCTCGAACGGGGACCGCCCCAGGGATGCGTTGACGGGGAGGATTCGCTCACGGATGAGACCCGGGGCGTCGCGGAGGTCGCTGAGCAAGTGTGCGACGACGTCCTGCGATCGTTCCCGCAACAGCTTGCGGAACTCGGACTCCTTCTCGGGCAGGCCGCGGGCGATGATGCCTTCGCGCAGTTCCCGGTAACCGTAGCGGTCACGGATGTCAGCAGTCAGCTCTGCGGATGCAGCGGGCCACCCGAGCCGGAACTCGGCGGCGCGCCCGGCGAAGCTGGCCTCAGCATCCGCTGCGCGGCTGGCCGAGGCGTCCTTCTCCTTCGAGAGTGCCGACTGCACCTTTCGCGCGACTTCGTCCACCGTCTCCAGACTCACGGAGCGTCGCTCGGCTCGGAACCGGCCTTCGAGGGCGTCGGCGATCCGCTCCTCGACCGGTGCATATGGGGTGGCCTCGAGTTCGGCGACGTGTGCCGCGATGCTTTCGACGTGATTGCGGGCGACAGCGTGGGCTCCGAGCGCCCGTGCGTGCTTCGCGTTCGTTTCGTCCAGTCGCTGGGTCGCTCGCTCCGCGGCCTCCTGTGCTTCGCGGAGAGTCCCCGACTCGCTGGTGAGCACCCGGAGATCGTCGCGCTGGGCCGCGGCGGCCGCCATCGCAGTTGCGAGGTCCACCTGGTCCCAGCTGAAGGTCGATACGCGTGTGAAAACGTCGCGCCGACTGACAGCGTCCTGACGAAACGAGTCGGCCTCGGCGTCGCGGGCGGATGCTTCCTCCATCGCCGCCATCGCGTCCCGCCGACGCTCAAGCAATGCCTCGAGTCGCGCGTGGGTGTCGCCGCCCAGCACCCATCGAGTGGCATCACCGACCTCGTGACGGTCGTCCTTCTCATACCTGCGTGAGTTGCGCTTGACCACGCCGCCGATCGTGACGCCACGCTCGACGTCATCAAGCTCGTCGGGGTGCGAAACGCAGGCGTAGTCGAACTCGGAGGCCACGCGCTTGCGGACGTAGGACGCGAAGGGCCCGTCGCTCACCGCGAGGCGATGAACGAGCGAGCGGGCATCCTTGGGGCGACGCGGCTCGTCGACGGCGTGCGGGACCGCTTCGATGACGAGCCGGACACCGAGTGTCCGCGAGTCGGCTGCCCGACGTGCGGCGACAAGATGTTCGTCCCGCACGAGGAGCGTCGACGCAAACGGAGCGAGCACTCGCTCTGCCGCGCCGCGCCAGGCGGAGTGCTGCTCGGCGACCGAGATCAGCTCGCCCGCAAAGGGGAATGTCGATGCCGGCACACCGACAGCGTCCGCGAGGAATCGTCGTGCGCTCAGAAGCCTCTCGTCGAGGTTGCTCCGGTGATCTCTCAGCGCCTGAATCTGCCTGGTGACTTCGTCTAGCGCCTTACGCGCCTGACTCGCGGCGTCACGCACCTCATACGACACAGCGGGGATGTCGCGCGCAACCTCGGTGACGGCCGCGGCAAGGAGCTCCGCAAACTGCTCGGGGTCTTCGGGCATTGGTGCGCCGATGCGCATCAGCTCTGCGGTCAACTGAGCTCGATACTGCCTAGTGACGTCCTCGGCACGGTGCGCACTGTCGACCCGCTCCTGCAGAAGCTCGACGCGCGCGCCGCCCTCGTCCCGGACCCGCGCCTTCGCGGTCTCCAGCGCCTCTGCCGCGAACCGCTGCTCTCGCGCGGCGTCGCTCAGGTCGCTCTCGGCGCGCGCCAGCGCGGCGCGTGCGGGGCCCGCGGCTTCCTTCGCGAGCCGCAACTTGAGTCCCGCTGTGAAGGGCTCGACCCCGTCGTGCAGATCGGAGATCGCCGCCATCTCGGCGCCGGCCAGGTCGAACGCGGTGATCGCCTCGTCGACCTTGCGGAGCGCATCAGCCTGCTTCCTCAGGTCGACCACGTGCTTGTGCGCGGCATCGAGCTCCGTGAACTGCTCAACGGCGGTCTCGGCCCGCGCGAAGGTCCCCGGCTGGTCGAGCATGAACCCGCGGAACAACGCGTCGAGGGTGCCGAGGTTCTTCGCTGATTGTGTCTTGTGGAGAAGCTGAAGCGTCGCATCTCCGCGGAAGCCGAACTGACGGATGACCCGCTCGTGAAAGCGTCCGTGTCTCCCGCCGGTGGTGATTAGCGCGTCGGGGAAGGCCTTCGACATGCGACGCGCGTCGATTCCGCCTTCGACGTGCGGCTTCACTTCGAGAAGCTTCACATGACCGCGGGTAAAGATCCGTGCGTCCTTTAACGCGGTCGGTTCGGTGCGCGTGCCCGGTGCGTGAAACACACGCAGCAGGACAACCGGTTCATCGCGGAGATTCCCGTAGCGCAGCAGGATGCCGCTCCAGGTTGCCTTCGAGCGCAGGTAGGTCGTGGTGGCCCGATCGGCAGTCTCGTCAGCTTCCTTGCTCCATGCCCCACGCACATAGCTCATCAGCGTCCGATCGCTCTGCCGGGAAGCGCCATCCTGAGCCGCCGCGTTGAGACGCAACCATCTATCGGGGGTGAGGACGGCGGCAATCGCGTCGAGTAGCGACGACTTGCCCGATCCGGATGCGCCGGTGAACAGGTGGCCGGCGCGCGCGACATCCACGGAGACGTGGCCGGCGAACGTGCCCCAGTTGACGAGTTCGATTCGGGCGAGTCGCCACTGGCCGGGCCTGGTCGGATCGACCTCCGGCTCGTCGGTGGGTAAGCTCAGCATTGTCATTCTGTGTCATCCTCGGCATCCGTCGACGGCGCGGCGAGTTCCCCTTGGCCCTCGCGGGCGATTCGCTGGTACTCGGCGGTGATCGCGCGGATCTGGTCGGCATCGACGAGCAGTCGGAGCACGGGCGAAATCTCGGCACGGTCATCGCCAACGGCGTGCAGCACGCGGAGCTTGTTCTGCATCTTGTTCCACGACGAGTTGACGCGGCTCGCGAAGTCCTTCTCATCACGGTCCGGGGTGCGGAACACGGCGAGCTGCTCGAACACCTCCGCCTGCCCGACGATCACCCGACCGCGACCCTCCTCGCTCAGCAGCGTCTGGCGCAAGACGAGCAGCATCGCGGTGTCGAGGAACGTCAACGCCTCAGACCGCACTGCCTTCGGGGCGTCCTCGGACGGAGCGTTGCGGACGAAGGCGAACTCGTTGTCACGATCGATGACCAATTCGAGGAACAGGTCGGCAAGCCGGGACCGGAGGACAGCCTCGTCGGTGAGCAGCACCGCCCACAGCTGCGCCTCGCGCGCTCTCGAAAGATACGGGCCACGCACCAGATGCAGCAAGACCCGCCGCGTGCGATCAGGGAGTTCGCCCGCGTCGCCACGCCAGAGGCCTCCGTGCTCGTCGGGGGCGACATCCGCCGTGGTCGATTCGGTCATGCCACCGCTCCTGTGAATCGGTGCGCTGCCACAATCGCCGCACGCGGAACTCCGTCGGCGCCCTGCCAAGCGAGTACCTCGGGCTCATCGTCAACGGTGCCCTGCTCGGCGGCGATCGAGAGAAGTCCGATCACGCTGCCGACCCCCTGCGTCGCGGGGTATCGAGCAAGGACATCTGCGACGGTGCACGAGGGCACCTCGGCGAGCAGGTCGTTGACGTTCCGGGTGAGTTCGTCGAAGTCGATCTCGGTTTCGCGCGCGATCGCCCGTAGCTCCTCGAGGCTCGCGAGGGATGTCGTCTGCGTGACGATCTCTTCGGTGGCGGCGAATTCGGCGGGGTCGTGAAGGTCGATCCCCCCGACGCTCGACAGAGCGACGGCCGAGAGATCCAGCGTGAGAGACGTCGGATGCCACGGACGCGTGTGTGCGGCGGCTTCCACCCCCGCGTGCTGAGCCTCCCGCAGAAGAGTTCTCAGGACCCGGTCGCGCTGGTAGTCCTGCGACTGCACGTAGCGGCGGAGCGCCCGGGCGAACAATGTGATGACGTCGTGGATCTCCGCGCTTCGTCCCTTGAGCGTTGTGAGGAAGGCGCGCAGTGCTCGGCGCTCGTCCGAGGTGAGGTCGCGAGCGAATCCGCGATCGAGGATGCGGCGGATGTCGGCCTCGAACGCCGCACCGAGTGCAGGGTCAAGGACGAGCTGGGAGAAAGCAGCGAAACTGCGGCCTGCATCCGAGTCGGAGATGTGGTCGATTCCGCGGAAGACTTCGTCGACGACGGCCGCCTGAGACACATCGGACTCGACGATCTTCGTCCGCAGCGAAGCATTCAGCATCTCGAACTCAGCACGCACCCGAGCAAAGTCGTCCGGCACGTCCGCCGCCTGCGCCAGCACGTCGCGAACGCGTTCGAGCGCCCGGTCTTCATCGATCGCGGACTCGTCGCCAGAACGCAGGCCCTCGATCCGCCGCTCAATCGACTCGATCTCTTCCTCGAGCAGCGCGATTCGCGCTGACACGTCAGGATCGGTGTCGATCGCGAGGCGACGGACCTGCGCCGCAAGACTCGCAAGCCGAGACTCGGTCACACTCGAACGCGGGGCGGCACGACCCTGCAAGAAGCGGATCCCGGCGATCGCATCCGGGGAAAGCTCGAGCGTCTCACCCCGCGCTTCCGATGAAGGCCGACGCACCAGGAAGCCGGCCGATCGCCACTCCCCACAGTACCCCTTCGCAGTCAGCGGCAGAATCAGCCCCTGCGCACGGAGCCGTTCGAGGTCGGCATCGATCCGCTCGTACAGCTCCTCGGCATCGACTCGGCGCTCGTCTCCACCCAGATGGGTCCCGAGGAGACCCGCGATCACTGGTGCACTGTCGGCTCGAAGAAGCTTCCAGGCCGCATCGCGCTCCGCAAGCTGGGCGAGCTCGAGAACCTGGGCGACGGCGGGCACGCGTCCATTCTGAAGGACGACACCGACATCCGTTGACGCGGAGACGGCCGCTGGGAGTTCGGACGGAGTCACCCGATGAGGTAGACCATTCCACGGCCTTCGGCTGCGAGCGACTCGACGAACTCCTGCGCCCGCGTGAGGTAGTCGAGGACGTAGTGAAGCTCGTCGTCATCGTTGACTCCGTGCCGGCTGCGCCAAGTGCTCGCCCACGTTCGCACCTGGTCCTCGTCGATCGCACAGAGATCGTCCCGAATCGCTGCTACCTCCGCCGGGAGGATCGTCCTCACCCACGGGTCCCACCCAAGCCCGTGCATCGTTACGCTCCCCTCGAACATCCGGTAGCAGGAGCCTACGTCGGGAACATCGGAGGGAGTTGCTCTCGCGATCCGCGCCCACCTCCGGGGCAAGGGCTTCGACGAACTCGTGTTCGGGAACGGCACAGACCACTTGCGGCTCCCCAACTCGAAGGACGGTTGGTTTGCCGCCGCCGTCCGGCGTGCACAGGCCATCGATCCCGACCTCCCCCGCATCCCCCCGCACGACCTCCGCCACACCGCAGCAAGCCTCGCGATCAGCGCCGGCGCGAACGTCAAGGCGATCCAGAGAATGCTCGGTCATGCGAGCGCCGCGATGACCCTCGACACCTACGCCGACCTCTTCGACGATGACCTCGACTACGTCGCCGAAGCCCTCAGCCGAGCGCGGAACACACAACGCACGATCATGATCGGCGAGACCGGCTACGATCGGCCAGCTGGCTTTCGAGGGCCGGATGCCGGCCCCGGCGAGATCTCGCGCTGACGGGGTTCCGCACCGCTTGAGCGCGCACCGGCAGGGGTGCGAGTGTCACCGATGTCCTGAGACATCACGCGGCGTCACCGCGCGGTGAGAAAGAGGTTCTTTCTCATTTCTTTCTCACAAGGCCGTTTCCGGCAAGACGAAACCCCCGCGATCCCAGTGTTTCCAGGGGTTCTGCGGGGGTTTCAGGTGGCGGTGACGGTGGTGTCTGGTTTCGGGACATAGGAAACCCCTGTCCCACGACATAGGAAACCCTCCA
>VFQO010000157.1_pt1 | contig 86292 bp, 80 predicted proteins | sample 3512331 | NCBI WGS metagenome assembly VFQO01 (sample SAMN10412371, study PRJNA504923) | tailings metagenome | isolation source: Replicate 3 from Balatoc abandoned mine | place: Philippines: Itogon, Benguet | collected 2017-08-28 | reverse complement strand
GTCAGGCTAATATCCGAAAACCCCCGGCTCCTTCGAGTCGGGGGTTTTTCCTTTTCCGGGGCTGCCGCTATCCGATCGACGCTCACGCAGTCCGAGTCACTCTGTGGGCTGCCGCAAAGCGTGTTCGCATTCGGGATCGTCGCAATCCATGCAGATCCACGCGGGTTGGCTGGCGTTGCGCGCCGCCAGGCGGGTGAACAATCCGCGTCCTTGCAGTGATCGTGGCCGCAGCAACGGAGACAGGGCGTCAAGTGCCTGCTGAACGCGGGTCTCGCCCAGGCCTGCAACGAGCGACCAGGAGATGCCATACGTGGCCAGCAGATGCCGGATCAGATTGTCTATGGGCTCCCGCACGTGCGGGCCATCCCGTTGCAACTCGTCAGCCACCCACGGGAGATCCAGTGCGGTCAGCAGCGTCAATGCGCAACCTCGTTGCCAGGACATCGCTTCCGCCGTCAGGCTGTCGTCACCAAACAGCTTGAGGCTGTAGACCGCGGTCATGAGCGGGGTCGTGTCGGTGATCACCACATCGTGGGTCGCCAGGGCGCACTCCACCGCCGCGCGTTGCTGTGCCGCGATGCCCGCTTGCTCTTCTGGGCGGGGTGTGCGCTGCCGCGCGTCACACCACAGTCGCAGCTGTTCCGGAACCCAGGTCGTGCGCAGCCCAGTGTCCGCTCGAATCCGCTGGGCGAGCGCCGAGGCCAGGGCAGTCTTGCCCGTGCTCTCCGCGCCGACGATGCCGATGATGAGCGAAGCATCAGCCATGCAGCATGCCGCGCCACGTGCGCCAGCCCCACAGTGCCATCAGCGTGAACAGGCTGTAGAGAATGACCGTCAGCCATAGCTCCTTGTGTGCGAACAGCACGACGCTGACCACATTCACGACTGTCCACACTGCCCAGTTCTCTACCCGCTTGCGGGCGAGCAGCAGCGTGCCTGCCACGCTGCCGACCGTGGGCAGCGCATCCAGCCAGGCGGTGTCGCTGTCGGTGAAGCGCAGGAGCGACAGCGCCAGGACCGGCCATGCGGCGAGCACACCGAGCAAGCACCACCAGCGCTGGCGCAGGCTGAGCGTTCCGACCCGCAGCGCCTGCCCATCACGGGTGATGCCGCGCAGCCACTGCGACCAGCCCCAGGCCGCCATCGCGATGAAGAACAGTTGAAGGCTTGCTTCGCCATACAGCCTGCTGTCGGCAAACAGCAGTGCATACAGCAGCGACGACGTCATGGCCAGGGGCCAGCCCATGGGGTTCACGCGCCAGTTGCACAGCACCATCGCCACCGACAGGACGAAGGCAACGATCTCCAGCCAGGTGACCGGGCTGCCCCAGAGCATGAAGGCCGCCGCGAGCAAGGGCTGGGCCGCCTGCAGCAGCAACTCAAGCAAGGCGTTGGTGTCCTGGCGTGGCGAGGCAGTTCAAGGGCGTGGTGACACCTGGACCAGGATCTCGTCCGGGCGCAGCATGCCGAGTTCGCTGCGTGCCTTCTCTTCGACCATTTCCAGGCCTTCCTTCAGGTCGCTGACCTCTGCCGCGAGCCGAAGATTCCGTGCCCGAGCCTCGTCATTGACCGCGTGCTGCACGACCAGCTGCGACTGCAGCTGCAACACCTGCGGCAGACTGCCGCGACCGAGCCACAGGTCGGCCTGCACTGCGAGCAGCAGCACTGCCAGCACGACCGTGACCCAGCGCAAGGCCTTACCTCAGGTTGTAGAACGCCGAGCGACCCGGGTAGCTCGCGACATCGCCGAGGTCTTCCTCGATGCGCAGCAGCTGGTTGTACTTGGCGATGCGGTCGCTGCGGCTCATCGAGCCGGTCTTGATCTGGCCGGCATTGGTGCCCACCGCGATGTCGGCGATGGTGCTGTCCTCGGTCTCGCCGCTGCGGTGGCTGATGACGTTGGTCCAGCCGGCGCGCTTGGCCATCTCGATGGCCGAGAAAGTCTCGCTCAGCGTACCGATCTGGTTGATCTTGATGAGGATGGAGTTGGCCACGCCTTCGCGGATGCCGCGTTCCAGGATCTTCGTGTTGGTGACGAACAGGTCGTCACCCACCAGCTGCACCTTCTTGCCCAGGCGGTCGTTCAGGATCTTCCAGCCGTCCCAGTCGCCCTCGTGCATGCCGTCTTCGATGCTGATGATCGGGTACTTGTCCACCCAGGTGGCGAGGATGTCGGTCCACTCGGCCGAAGTCAGCTGCAGACCTTCGCCTTCGAGGTGGTACTTGCCGTCCTTGTAGAACTCGCTCGCGGCGCAGTCCAGGCCGATGGCGATCTGCTCGCCGGCCGTGTAGCCTGCCTTGTCGATGGCCTCCAGGATCATCTGGATCGCCGCTTCGTGACTGGCCACGTTGGGCGCGAAGCCGCCTTCGTCGCCGACCGCCGTCGTCATGCCCTTGCCGTCGATGATCTTCTTCAGCGCGTGGAAGACCTCGGCGCCGTAGCGCACCGCCTCGCGGAACGTCGGCGCGCCCACGGGGATGATCATCAGCTCCTGCAGGTCGAGGTTGTTGTTGGCGTGCGCGCCGCCGTTGATGACGTTCATCATCGGCACCGGCAGGCTCATGCGGCCCATGCCGCCGAAGTAGCGGTACAGCGGCAGGCCGCTTTCCTCGGCTGCGGCGCGCGCCACGGCCATGCTGACGGCCAGCGTCGCGTTGGCGCCCAGGCGGCTCTTGTTCTCGGTGCCGTCCAGGTCGATCAGCGTCTTGTCCAGGAAGGCCTGCTCCGAGGCATCGAGCCCCAGCACCGACTCGCTGATCTCGGTGTTGATGTGCTCCACAGCCCGCAGCACGCCCTTGCCGAGGTAGCGGCTCTTGTCGCCGTCGCGCAGTTCGATGGCTTCGCGGCTGCCGGTGCTGGCGCCGCTGGGCACCGCGGCGCGGCCCATGGTGCCGCTTTCAAGCAGCACGTCGCATTCGACGGTGGGATTGCCGCGGCTGTCGAGAATCTCTCGGCCGACGATATCGACGATGGCGCTCATGCGTGTCCTCAGCAGGAATGGAAAGAGTTTGCGTTCAGTGCTCAGACCGGGGCGTCGACGCCCTCGACCAGCACCATGTTGAAGCAGGCAGTCGCGCCGTGGCGCAGCGCGCGCGCGGCCACGTAGGCCGGGCTGTCGTACATGGCCCGCGCTGTCTCGAAGTCGGGGTAGCGCAGCACCGTCAGCCTCGGCGGTGTCCAGTCGCCCTCCAGCACGGCCATGCGGCCGCCGCGTACCAGGTACTCGCCGCCGAAGGCCTTCACGACCTCAGGTGCGGCGGCCATGTAGCGCTGGAAGGCGACGGGATCGGTGATGCTCGACTCGACGATCAGGTAGGCGGGGGTGGCCATGGCGGGCTCAGCAGCTGAAGTCGTTCTCGAGCAGCGGCTGCTGCTTGACCACGCGGTCCAGCGACACCAGTTGCTCCAGCAGCGCGCGCATGTGCTTCAGCGGCACGGCATTGGGGCCGTCGGACATGGCGTTGGCCGGATCCGGATGCGTTTCCATGAACAGGCCCGCCACGCCCACGGCCACGGCCGCGCGCGACAGCACCGGCACGAATTCGCGCTGGCCGCCGCTGCTGGTGCCCTGGCCGCCAGGCAACTGCACGCTGTGCGTGGCGTCGAACACCACCGGCGCGCCGGTCTCGCGCATGATCGCCAGGCTGCGCATGTCCGAGACGAGGTTGTTGTAGCCGAAGCTCGCGCCGCGCTCGCAGGCCATGAATATGTCGTCGGGCAGGCCCTTCTCGCGCGCGGCGGCACGGGCCTTGTCGATGACGTTCTTCATGTCGTGCGGCGCCAGGAACTGGCCCTTCTTGATGTTCACCGGCTTGCCGCTCTGCGCCACGGCGCGGATGAAGTCGGTCTGCCGGCATAGGAAGGCGGGCGTCTGCAGCACGTCGACGACGGCCGCCACGTCGGCGATCTGGCTCTCGTCATGCACGTCGGTCAGGATCGGCACGCCCAGCGTGCGCTTCACCTTGGCCAGGATCTCGAGGCCGCGTTCGAGCCCCGGGCCGCGGAAGCTGGTGCCGCTGCTGCGGTTGGCCTTGTCGAAGCTGCTCTTGAAGATGAACGGGATGCCCAGCGACCGCGTGATCTCCTGCAGCCGCCCGGCCACGTCCATCTGCAGCTGCTCGCTCTCGACGACGCAGGGGCCGCTGATCAGGAAGAACGGCTTGTCGAGGCCGACGTCGAAATCGCAGAGCTTCATGCTGCCGCCTTCACGGTTTGCGCCTGCCGCGCCTGGTGGTCCAGCGCCGCCTTCACGTAGCTGCTGAAGAGCGGGTGGCCGCCCCAGGGCGTGCTCTTGAACTCGGGGTGGAACTGCACGCCCATGAACCACGGGTGCACGTCCTGCGGCAGCTCGACGATCTCGGTGAGCTTCTCGGTCTGCGTCAGCGCGCTGATCACCAGGCCAGCCTGCTGCAGCCGCTCGAGGTAGTTCACGTTGGCTTCGTAGCGGTGGCGGTGGCGTTCGGTGACCACGCTGCCGTAGATGCGGTGCGCCAGCGTGCCCGGCTTGACGTCGCTGCTCTGCGCGCCCAGGCGCATCGTGCCGCCCAGGTCGCTGCTGGCGCTGCGCTTCTGGATGCTGCCGTCGCGGTCCTGCCACTCTTCGATGAGGGCGATGACCGGGTGCCGCGCGTCGGGCTCGAACTCGGTGCTGTTGGCGCCGGCCAGGCCCGCCACGTGGCGCGCGTACTCGATGGTGGCGACCTGCATCCCCAGGCAGATGCCCAGGTACGGGATCTTGTGCTCGCGGGCGTACTGCACCGCGACGATCTTGCCTTCGATGCCGCGCTTGCCGAAGCCGCCGGGCACCAGGATGGCGTCGAACTGCGCCAGCTGCGCGGCCGTGTCGGCGGTCAGCGTCTCGGCGTCGACGTACTCGATGTCCACCTTGGCGTGGTTGTGGATGCCCGCGTGGCGCAGCGCCTCGTTCAGGCTCTTGTAGCTGTCGGACAGGTCGGTGTACTTGCCGCACATCGCGATCTTCACGCGGTGCTGCGGGTGTTCCACCTCGTGCACCAGCGTGTCCCAGCGCTTCAGGTCGGCCGGGCGCGTCAGCAGCTGCAACTTCATGCAGATCAGCTCGTCCAGGCCCTGCTCGTGCAGCACGCGGGGCACCTTGTAGATGGTGTCCACGTCCCACATGCTGATCACGCCGTGCGGCTGCACGTTGGTGAAGAGGCTGATCTTCTCGCGTTCGTCGTCGGGAATCGGCCGGTCGGCGCGGCACAGCAGCACGTCGGGCTGGATGCCGATCTCGCGCATCTTCTGCACCGTGTGCTGCGTCGGCTTGGTCTTCAGCTCGCCCGCAGCCGCGATGTACGGCACGTAGGTCAGGTGCACGAAGGCACTGTTGTTGGGGCCGAGCTTCAGGCTCATCTGGCGCACCGCTTCCAGGAAGGGCAGGCTTTCGATGTCGCCCACGGTGCCGCCGATCTCGACGATGGCCACGTCGACGTCGACCGCGCCGCGCTTGACGAATTCCTGGATCTCGTTGGTGACGTGCGGGATCACCTGCACCGTCTTGCCCAGGTAGTCGCCGCGGCGTTCCTTCTCCAGCACCGACTTGTAGATCTGGCCGGTGGTGAAGTTGTTGGTCTTCTTCATCCGCGTGGTGATGAAGCGCTCATAGTGGCCCAGGTCCAGATCGGTCTCGGCGCCGTCGTCGGTGACGAAGACCTCCCCGTGCTGGAACGGGCTCATGGTGCCCGGATCCACGTTGAGGTACGGGTCCAGCTTGATCAGGGTGACTTTGAGGCCGCGCGATTCGAGGATCGCCGCGAGGGAGGCCGCCGCGATGCCCTTGCCAAGTGAGGACACCACACCGCCGGTGACGAAGACGAACTTGGTCATGTCGTGAGGCACTGGGAATGTGCCCTGGTGGTAAACGCTGATTATATCGACGGGGCTCCGGTCGCAGGCCGAGAGCCACCCCGTTGAGGCCGGGTCAAGGGTAAGTTCTCGTTGAAAGCGAACGAGCGTTCGCCGCACAGTGCACTCACCCTGCCCGTCAGAGCGCAGAGGAGGAGACATCCCATGCACATCGGCATCCGCCGGGCCCTGGCGGGCCTGGCCATCGGCGCTGGCCTGCTGGCCGCGGCAGCCCAGGCCACGAACTACACCTTGTGGATCAACGGCCGCAGCAACAACGCCCAGGTCGGCAACACGGCCGACTTCAGCTACTGGGGCCCGGCCACCACCGCCGCGGGCGTGAACAAGAAGGCCGTCAACTGGGACGGCTACAACCGCATCAGCACCACCAACGGCGGCATCCGCGACGCGCTCGACTGCTACTGCACCGGCCCCAACTGGTGCTACGTGGCGGCGCATTCGGCCGGCAATCTGCAGATCGGCTACGCGCTGTCGCTGTACGGTACCAGCACGCGCAACCAGAAGAACGCCGTGCCGGGCAGCAACGGCCAGTGCGGCAACACCGGCGGCACGCAAACCGGTTGGAACATCAAGTGGGTCGACGTGGCGGCGGGCGCGGGCGGCGGCTCGGAGCTGGCGGACGCCGGCGACTGGGCATTGAGCGAGCCGCTGGTCAGCGACCTGAAGACCAGCAGCGCGCGTGCGCTCTACAACCACAACAGCACCGCCGGCGTCACGTTCTACATGTACGCCGGCGCGCGCGGCACGCTGTATTCAGGCCTGCTGCCGGGCCAGGACGACGAGGCCGTGGCGTACCACAGCGCCGGCGGCGTCTCGGGCTCCAGCGGTGCCAGCTTCTGCAACCCGTCGGACTGGTTCTGCAACGACCTGACGCTGGGCACCGCGGCCAACCAGGGCGGGCGCACGAAGTGGAGCAACCACTCGGTGGTCTTCCGTGACGACAACGAGTCGTACAACCACTACACCAACGGCAACTGGGGCGGCGTCGTGGGCCTGGTGCGCACGCACGTGGTCAACAACGCGAAGTGAACGCGCAGTGAAGGCGCCGGTGGCCGCACGTCGCCCGCATCACCACCAGGCCGGCGCGGCCGGGCGCGCCGCGCTCGTTGCGGTGGCGCTGGCGGCGGTGCTGGCCTGGTGGCTGGCTGCACCGTCGGCCGCCCCCGTGCCGCCACGGGTAGCGGCTGCGGTCGATGCCGCGCCGCTGCTGCAGACCACCGCCGGCAGCGTCGCGGCATTGCCGGCCGCGGCGTCGGCGGCGGTGCTGCCGGCTGCCGCCGGCCTGAGCCCCGCGCAGCGCCAGGAACAAATCGCGCTGTGGCGCGAACGGCTGGAGCGCGCGAAGACCGCGCTCGCCAACTACCAGCAGGCCGCACGCTACCCCGACAGCTCGCGCCCGATCGAGGAACACCCCGACCAGGTCCGCCCCTTCGAGCCCATTGCCGAAGACCGCGCGCTGCGCATGCCCGGCGGCAGCGTCACGCCCGGCGTGCGGCTGCGCACCACGCAGGACCGCATCTTCCTGGCCGGCCAGGAGACCGCCCGCATCACCGTGGCCCTGGTCGACGCCGACGGCCGCGCGCAGCCGCTGCGCGTGACCCGCGCCGTGCTGCACGAGGTGACCGAGCCCGGCCGCACCGCGCGCACGAACGAGATCGCCATCGACGTCAACGACCGCGGCAGCAGCGGCGACCTGCTGGCCGGCGACGGCGTGCACAGCGCCGTGCTGCAGCCTGGCACCCAGGGCTTCGCCGACTTCGCCGGCACCGTGCGCCTGACGCTGCACCTCGACCACGCCGGTCAGCCCGGCTTCCTGTTCTTCGACCTCGTCTACAGCCCCGAACTCGCGGCCACCTGGGTGCCCGGCGTGCGCGACGTCGCCGAAGGCGGCGACCTGCGCTTCGTGCTGCAGGCCGACGTGCGCCTGCCCGGCCGCTACGTCGTCAGCGGCCGCATCGACGACGCCGCCGGCCAGCCGGTGGCGCTGGCGCTGTTCAATGCCGAACTCGGCGGCGGCCGGCAGGCCGTGGTGCTGCCGGTCGCAGGCCGACTGCTGCACGACAAGCAGCCCGTGTTCCCGCTGCGGCTGCGCGATGTCGAGGCCTTCCTGCTCAAGCCCGACACCTTCCCCGACCGCGTGATGCTGCCGCGCCTGGCCGGCGTGCTGCACAGCTCGGCCGTCTACACGCTGGACCGCTTCGCCAACACCGAGCCCGGCGGCGACCAGCGTGCGCGCTACCTGGCCGAACTGGGCAAGGACGTGCGCGAAGCCGAAGAGCAGTTGCAGCAGCTCGGTCCTTGACGCCGGGCAAGGGCAGGTGAAGCAGCGCTGCTAGACTGCGCCCGCTTGCAACAGGTGCCTGTCTTTCCGCTCGGGGAGACGGGTTCAACGGGAAGCCGGTGCGCAATGGGTCTGAACGGCCCGCTGCAATTCCGGCGCTGCCCCCGCAACGGTCAGCGAGGAGCCCCCAGCATCGCAGCCACTGGTCCGCCACGGACTGGGAAGGCGCTGGACGCTTCGGTGCAGTGGCAACACCGCACCGGCACTCGCAAGCCCGGATACCGGCCTGCTGCACGGGAAGCCGGTGTCGCGGTGGGCGGCGCATGGGGTGGACCGCCTGGCCGCTTGCGGCCACGCGGCCCGGCTCGCGCGCACCTGCAGCACACCGGCCTGTTCAGGCTGGTCCGCACGGGGCGTGCGGCTGGAGGGTTCTCTCGTGTTCCAACGTGTCTTGCGCCGCGCACCCATCGCCGCGGCTGTGCTTTTTTCCACTTCATTTCCGCTGCACGCGGAGACCATCGTCGTCACCGGCGTGCGCGAGCCGCTGTCGGTGGAACGCCTGGCGGCCGACGTCGTCGTGATCGACGCCGCCACCATCCGCGCCAGCACGGCCGACTCCGTGGCCGACCTGCTGCGGCGCGAAGCCGGCATGCAGCTCTCGCGCAACGGCGGGCCCGGCCACAGCAGCGGCGTCTTCATCCGCGGCGCGTTCTCGGGGCAGACCGTGGTGCTGGTCGACGGCGTGCGCATCGGCTCGGCCACGCTGGGCCAGCCGTCGTTCGATGCCGTGCCGATGTCGCAGATCGAGCGCATCGAGGTGCTGCGCGGCCCGGGCTCCAGCCTGTACGGTGCCGACGCCATCGGCGGCGTGGTGCAGATCTTCACGCAGCGCGGCGATGCCGGCACGCAGGTCGAGGCCTCGGCCGACGTGGGTGGCTACGGCAGCCGCGTGCTGTCGGGCGGTGTGCGCAGCCGCCAGGGCGCCTGGGACCTGGCCGCCGGCTTGTCGCACGAGCAGAGCGACGGTGTCTCGACGTTGCGCCCGGGCGACCAGTTCGGCAACCACAACCCCGACCGCGACGGCTACCAGCTCGACGCGGCGCAGGCCCGCATCGGCTTCGCGCCGACCGCCGGCCACCGCATCGGCCTGACGCTGCTGCGCAGCCGCCAGGAGGCGCAGTACGACGCCAGCGAGTACCTGCCCGACTTCACGCAGGACAACACGCCCGACTTCCGCGACCGGCTCGACACCGAACTCGCGGCACTCGACTGGCGCGGCACGCTGCGGCCGGGCCTGGTGGCCAGCGTGCGCGCGCAGCGCAGCGTGGACGACAGCCGCAGCGGCGGCAACAGCATCGACGTGTTCAACACCACGCGGCGCCAGGTGGGTGCGCAGCTGGCCTGGGCCAGCGGTGCGCTCGGTCAGCTGATCGTGGCGCTGGAACACGGCGACGACCGCGCCTTCGCCTCGCCCATCGGCCGCGAGGTCGAGCGCCGCACCACCGCCGCGGTGCTGGCGCTCAGCGGCGACGCCGGCATCTGGTCGTGGCAGGGTGAATTGCGCCGCGACGACAGCTCCGACTACGGCGGCGTCGGCACCGGGCGCCTCGGTGGCAGCGTGCGGCTGCTGCCGCAGCTGAAGCTGCGTGTGCTGGCCGGCAGCACCTTTCGCGCACCCAGCTTCAACGACCTGTACTACCCGGGCTACGGTGTGGACACCGTGCAGCCCGAGCGCGGGCGCAGCGCCGAAGTCGGGTTGTCCTGGCGCAGCGAGGCCACCGAGGCCGCGCTGACCGTGTTCCGCAACCGCGTGCGCGACCTCATCGGCTACGAAGGCGACCGCAGCTTCTGCCCGCCCGACCCCGCGTACGACTTCGGCTGCGCGCGCAACATCCTGCGGGCGCAGCTGGACGGCAGCACGCTGTCGGGCCTGCAGCGCCTGGGGGCCTGGCAGCTGAAGGCACAGCTGGACTTCCTGACCGCGCGCGACGAAACCACCGGCGCCCGCCTGAGCCGCCGCGCCGCGCACCAGGAGACCGTGTCGGCCGACTGGACCGGCGGTGCCTGGAGTGCCGGCGCCAGCGTGCTGCGCCTGGGTGCGCGCCCCGACGGCGGCAAACAGCTCGCGGCCGAGACCACGCTGGACCTGAAGGCCGCCTGGACCTTCGCTGCCGGCTGGACGCTGCAGGCCCGGCTGCTGAATGCCACCGACCGCGCCACCGAACCCGCGCGCGACTACCAGGGCCTGGGTCGCCAAGCCTGGCTGGGCGTGCGCTACGAAGGCGGGCTGTAGACACGATGCCGGCGCACGAGCTGATCCTGGGCGGCGCACGCAGCGGCAAGTCGCGCTGCGCCGAGGCGCGTGCGGCGGCCTGGCTGGCGCAGCCGGGCCACCGCGCCACGCTGCTGGCCACGGCCGAGGCCGGCGACGACGAGATGCAGGCGCGCATCGCGCAGCACCGCGCCGACCGCGCGGCGCGCGTGCCGCGGCTGTCCACGCGCGAAGAACCGCTGGCGCTGCCCGAGGCGCTGGAAGCGGCCGAGCCCACGCACCTGCTGGTGGTCGACTGCCTGACGCTGTGGCTCACCAACCTGCACCTGCCGCTGCACGGCACGCCGCTGGCCGACGCACAGGCGCGCGAACACGCGCTGCTGACGGCGCTGGCCGCAGCGCGCGGGCCGGTGGTGCTGGTCTCCAACGAGATCGGCCTGGGCGTGATGCCGGTCACGCGCGAGGCGCGGCAGTTCGTCGACGCGCTGGGCCGCCTGCACCAGCGCGTGGCCGCGCTGTGCGACCGCGTGACGCTGATGGTGGCCGGCATCGAGATGCCGGTGAAGGGCGTGCGATGAGGGGCGCGGTCGGGTTCTGGTTGCGGATCGGGCTGCACGCACTGCTGCTGGCAGCCGCGCCGCTGTGCGCCCAGGCCCTGCCCGTGGAGCTGCGCGACGACCGCGGCGCCACGCTGCGCCTGCCGGCGCCGCCGCAGCGCATCGTGAGCCTGCTGCCGTCGTTCACCGAGAGCCTGTGCGCGCTGGGTGCGTGCAGCCGGCTGGTCGGCGTCGACCGCTATTCCGACTGGCCCGCCAGCGTGCGCAGCCTGCCGCAGCTGGGTGGCTTGGAAGACGCCAACATCGAACGCACCGTGGCGCTGCGGCCCGACGTGGTGGTGGCAGCGCGCTCGGCACGATCCACCGAGCGGCTGGAGGCGCTGGGCCTGACCGTGCTGGTGCTCGACTCCGACACCCACGCCGACGTGCAGCGCAGCCTGCAGGTGCTGGCACAGCTGCTGGGCACGCCCGAACGCGGCACGGCGGTGTGGCAGCAGGTGCAGCGCGAGATCGGCGAAGCCGCCGCCCGCGTGCCGCCGCGCTACCGCGGCGCCGCGGTCTACTTCGAGGTCGAGAGCTCGCCCTATGCCGCGGGCGCCGCGTCGTTCATCGGCCAGACATTGCAGCAGTTGGGCCTGGGCAACATCGTGCCGCCGGCGCTGGGGCCGTTCCCCAAGCTCAACCCCGAGTTCGTCGTGCGTGCGCAGCCGGCGCTGGTGATGGCGGTACAGCACGAACTGGCCGGCATGGCGGCGCGGCCCGGGTGGGCCGGGCTGCAGGCCTTGCGCCAGGGCCAGGTGTGCGCCTTCGAGCGCCAGCGCTACGAATGGCTGGTGCGGCCCGGGCCGCGCATGGGCGAGGCCGCGCGCCAGGTGGCGGACTGCCTGGCCGCGTTGCCGGCTGGAGCCGGCACACGATGAACAGCGCTGCCTCGGCGCACGACCGCCGCCAGCGCCGGCGCCTGCTGGCGGCGCTGGCCGGCGCCGGGCTGCTGCTGCTGCTGGCCGGCCTGGCCGTGGGCAGCGAAGGCTGGTCGTGGGCGGGGCTGCAGGCCGACCTGGGCGGGCCGCAGGCGGCGCTGATCGTCGGCGAGATCCGCGCCCCGCGCACGCTGGGCGCATTGCTTGTGGGTGCGCTGCTGGGGCTGGCCGGCGCCATCGCGCAGGGCCTGTTCCGCAACCCGCTGGCCGACCCCTTCCTGCTCGGCACGGCGGCCGGCGCCTCGCTGGCCGTGGTGCTGCTGCTGGCCGGCAGCGCTGCGCTGGGCCACACGCTGGCGCTGGCCACCGCGGCCTGGCTGGCGCGGCTGGGCCTGGTGGCGGCGGCCTTCATCGGTGCGCTGGCGGGCGTGCTGCTGACCCTGGCGCTCGCACGCGGCGCGCAGCAGACGTTGCGCCTGCTGCTGGCCGGCGTGGTGGTGGGCGTGGTGCTGGGCGCCGTGGCCGACCTCGTGACCACCTGGTCGCCCGCGGCGCTGCGCGGCAAGCAGGCCTTCATGCTGGGTTCGACCAGCTTCCTGGGCTGGGGCAGCGTCGCCGTGCTGGCGGCGGGCCTGGCGCTGACGCTGCCGCTGGCGCGGCGCCTGGCGCGTGCGCTGGACGCGCTGAGCCTGGGCGAAGACAGCGCCCACACCCTGGGCCTGCCGCTGCCGCGGCTGCGCCTGGTGCTGGTGCTGCTGCTGGCGCTGTGCACGGGGCTGGCGGTGTCGCAGGCCGGGCTGGTGGCGTTCGTCGGGCTGGTGTCGCCGCACCTGGTGCGCCGCTTCGCGCCGGCGCCGCAGGCGTTCACGCTGCCGGCCAGCGCGGCCGCCGGCGCGGTGCTGATGGCTGCGGCCGACGTGCTGGCGCGGTCGCTCATCGCCCCCGAAGAACTGCCCGTGGGCGTGTTGACCGCGGTGCTGGGCGGCAGCTACCTGCTGTGGCTGCTGCACCGCCGGGAGGTGGGCTGATGCTGCAGGCCTTCGACCTGCATGCCCGGCTCGGCGGCCGCACCGTGCTGCACGGCGTGCATTGCCAGCTGCGGCCGGGCTGGACGGCCGTGGTCGGCCCCAACGGCGCCGGCAAGTCGACGCTGCTGCGCGTGCTGGCCGGTCTGCTGCCGCCCAGCGGCGGCGAAGTGCGGCTGGACGACCGCGCGCTGCAGGACTGGCCGCCTGCCGAACGCGCCCGCCACGTGGCCTGGCTGGCGCAGCGCAGCGACACCAGCGGCGAGCTCACCGTGCGCGAGACCGTGCTGTTGGGCCGCCTGCCGCACATCGGCCTGCTCGGTGCGGCGGGCCCCGCCGACAGCGCCGCCGTGGACGCCGCGATGGACGCCACCGCCTGCACCGCCTGGCAGCACCGGCGGCTGCAGCAGCTCTCGGGCGGCGAGCGCCAGCGTGTGCTGCTGGCACGCGCGCTGGCCACCGAGGCGCCGGTGCTGCTGCTGGACGAGCCCACCACGCACCTGGACGCGCCACACCAGGTGGCGCTGGCGCGACTGTTCCGGCGTCTGGCCGCCACGCACACGGTGGTGAGCGTGCTGCACGACCTGCCGCTGGCGCTGCACGCCGACCGCCTGCTGGTGCTGGTGGACGGGCGCGTGCAGGCCGAAGGCGCCTACGACGACCCCGCGCTGCATGCCGCGCTGGTGGCGGCCTTCGGCGGCGCCGTGCGCATCGACAACCGCGGTGCGCGCCCGGTGGCGCTGCCGCACCTGGACTGACCCGGCACAGGAGTCTTGCGCGATGGGACCGCAACGCATCGTCTGCCTCACCGAGGAAACCACCGAGTGGCTGTACCTGCTGGGTGAAGAGGCGCGCATCGTCGGCATCAGCGGCTACACGGTGCGGCCGCGCCGCGCGCGCGACGAGAAGCCGCGCGTCAGCGCCTTCCTCGACGGCAAGATCGACAAGATCGTCGCGCTGCAGCCCGACTTGGTGATCGGCTTTTCCGACATGCAGGCGGCGCTGGCCGACAAGCTGATCCGCGCCGGGCTCGAGGTCTACATCACCAACCAGCGCAGCGTGGCCGAGATCTTCCGCACGCTGCGCATGGTGGCCGCGCTCGTCGGCGCCCACGAGCGCGCCGAAGCCTGGATCGCGCGATGCCAGGCGCACCACGCGCAGATCGCGGCCACCGCCGCTGCCTGGCCGCGCCGGCCGCGGGTGTACTTCGAGGAGTGGGACACGCCGATGATCAGCGCCATCCAATGGGTGTCCGAGCTGATCGGCATCGCCGGCGGCGACGACGTCTTCGCCGAACTCGGCACGCAGCGCATGGGCCGCGACCGCGTGATCGCCGACGCGCTGGAACCGGCGCGGCGCGCGCCCGACCTCATCGTCGGCAGCTGGTGCGGCAAGAAGTTCCGCCCCGAGAAGGTGGCCGCGCGCGACGGCTGGGCCGAGGTGCCCGCGGTGCGCACCGGCCGCCTGCATGAAATCAAGAGCTGCGACATCCTGCAGCCCGGCCCCGCGGCGCTGACCGACGGGCTCGAACAACTGCACCGCTTCTGCGCCCAATGGGCCCTCGCGCAATGACCACGTCCACACTGGCTGTCCGCGTGCAGCACCGCATCGACCGCAAGACCAAGCCGCTGGGCGCCCTGGGCCGGCTGGAAGCCCTGGCGCTGCAACTGGCGCTGGTGCAGCAGAGCGAGACGCCGCAGCTGCACGCGCCGCAGCTGGTGGTGTTCGCGGCCGACCACGGCATCGCGGCGCAGGGCGTCTCGGCCTACCCGCAGGCCGTGACGGTGCAGATGGTGGCCAACATGCTGGCCGGCGGCGCTGCGGTGTCGGTGCTGGCGCGCCAGCACGGGCTGGCGCTGACGGTGGTGGACTGCGGCGTGGCGCAGCCGCTGGCGCCGCAGCCCGGGCTGCACGTGGCCCGCGTGTGCGACGGCAGCGCCGACAGCACGCAGGCCCCGGCCCTCACCGACGCGCAGTGCCAGGCAGCGCTGGACAACGGCGCCGCACTGCTGCGCCGGCTGCCGGGCAACGTGCTGCTGCTGGGCGAGATGGGCATCGCCAACACCTCGCCCGCGGCGCTGCTGATGGCGCGCCTGACCGGGCTGCCGCTGGCCGCGTGCGTCGGCCGCGGCACCGGGCTCGACGACGCCGGCCTGGCGCACAAGACCGCGGTGCTGCAGCGCGCGCTGGACCGCCACGCTGGCGTGCAGGGCACGCAGGCGCTGCTGGCCGCCCTGGGCGGCGCCGAGATCGCCACGATGGCCGGCGCCGTGCTGCAGGCCGCGCGCGAGCGCCGCGTGGTCGTGGTCGACGGCTTCATCACCACCGCGGCCGTGGCGGTGGCGGCAGCACTCGAGCCCGCGGTGCTGCCGTGCTGCGTGTTCGCACACGGCTCGGCCGAACACGGCCACGGCCGCTGGCTGCAGGCCCTGGGCGTGCAGCCGCTGCTCGACCTGGGCCTGCGCCTGGGCGAAGGCTCGGGTGCGGCGCTGGCGTGGCCGCTGCTGCAGTCGGCCGTGCTGCTGCTGGCCGAGATGGCCAGCTTCGACAGCGCCGGAGTCAGCGACCGTGCTGCATGAGCTGCGCCTGTTCCTGATTGCGCTGCAGTTCCTGACGCGCGTGCCGGTGCCGGCCTGGGTGGGCTGGCGGCCCGAGTGGATGCACGCCAGCGCGCGCCACTACCCGGCCGTGGGGCTGGTGGTGGGCGGCTTCGCGGCGCTGGTGCTGTGGACCGGCGCGCACTTCTGGCCTGCTGCGGTGGCGGTGCTGCTGTCGATGGCGGCCACGCTGTGGCTCACTGGCGCCTTCCACGAAGACGGCCTGGCCGACACCTGCGATGCGCTGGGCGGTGCGGTGGGCCGTGAGCGCGCGCTGGAGATCATGAAGGACTCGCGCCTGGGAACCTACGGCACCGTGGGCCTGGTGGCGGTGCTGGCGCTCAAGGCGGCGGCGCTGCTGGGCCTGGCGCTGCGCGACGTGGAGCTGGTGCTGATCGCGCTGCCGCTGGCGCACGCCGGCTCGCGCGCGGTGCCGGTGCTGCTGCTGCGCTGGCTGCCCTACGGCGGCGACCTGGAGCACGCCAAGGCCAAGCCGATGGCGCAGCAGGCCGACAACCACACGCTGCTGGTGGTGGCGCTGTGGCTCGTGGTGGTGGGTGCGGCGGCGCTGGTGTGCGGGCTGGCGCCGCAGCGCCTGCTGCTGGCGGGCGTGGCGCTGCTGGTCGTGGCGCTGGGGATGGCGCGCTGGCTGCAGCAGCGCCTGGGCGGCTACACCGGCGACACGCTGGGCGCTTCGCAGCAGGGCGCCGAACTGGCGGTGTACCTGGTGCTGCTGGCGCAGTGGTGAACGTGGAGCGCACCACGCTGTGGTGCTGGCGCCACCCGCGTGCCGACGGCGCGGCCGGGCGCTGCATCGGTCGCACCGATCTGGCCGTCGACCCGCGCCGCGCCAAGCGGCTGGCGCACCGCATCCGCCACGCCGCGCGTAGCAACGGTCTGCCGCATGCCGTGCACGTGTCGCCGCTGCGCCGCTGCCGCGCGGTGGGCGGCTGGCTGCGCCGCTGGGGCTGGCAGGTGGTGGTCGACGCGCGGCTGGTCGAGGTCGACTTCGGCGCCTGGGACGGTCTGCCGTGGACGCAGATCGCCTGGCCCGATGTCGTGGCCTGGCAGCACGACCTGCTGCACCACGCGCCCGGCGGCGGCGAGTCGCTGGCACGGCTGGCTGCGCGCGCGCAGGCGTTTGCCGATGCACAGCGCGGCCCCGTGCTGCTGGTGGGCCACGGCGGCTGGATCAACGCCTTGCGCAGCGTGCCGCCGGGCTGCTCCGCGCTGGCTGCCGCCGACTGGCCGGCGCCACCGCGGCACGGGGCACTGGTGGTGCTGCAGCGCGGCTGAGCGCGGTGGTCGCGGGCAGCGCGCCGGCCGAGCGTCGACACAGGCCCGCCACCGTTCGGCCCGCTTCGGCGGCCATCCGTCGGCGCACTGCGCGCTTCATCGCACGGCCCTCGCGCCGGCCCGTGGTGCTGCCTAGAGTCACGCTCATCGCATCGCCTGTCGCGGTGCTACGGAGCCCCACCATGAAGACTTCCTTCGCCGCCCGCGCCACCGCCTTCGGCCTGGCCGCCTTCGTCACCGTGGCGCTGCTCGGCAGCGTCGATCTGCTGGCCAACGTCGAGGCCAGTGCGCAGGCCGTGCTGGCCGCCGTTGGCACCACGCAGGCCTGACGCGCATGGCCACCGCGTTGTCCTTCGGCCGCAGACCGCGCCTTCTGTCGGCGCGCCGGATCAGTTGCGCAGTGCCGGAGCCGGTGCTTGTGCCACGTCCGGGGCCAGCAACTGCAGCACCGCATCGGCCGTGGCCAGCGGCTGCTCCATCGGAAACAGGTGCGTGCCGTCCAGCCATGCGATGCGCCCGCGCGTGACGGCGCGGGTCTCGGCCAGCCCCACCTGGCGCACCTCGGTCGAGCGCGTGCCGCCCAGGAAGGCCACCGGGCACTGCGGCGGGTGGCGCTTGAGCAGCGCGCCGAAGTGGTGGGGCAGCGTGTTGTAGAAGCGCGTTTCCACCTCGCGGCGGAAGGCCAGCCGCACGCCGCCCTCGGGGTGCGCGGTGTCGGGTTCGATGCCGCACGCGATGTAGTCGGCCAGCACGCGCGGGTCCCAGCGCGCGAACAGCGACTTCGCCGCGTAGTGCGCGTGTGCGGCCTCGGCACTGGGCCAGTGCGTGCGGCGCGACTTCGACACGCGCCCGGGCGAGATGCGTCCGATCAGCCGCGCGGCCTTCGCCACCTGCACGCTGTGCGCGCGCCAGCCGGCCAGCACCGGCGAATCGATCAGCACCACGCCGGCTGCCAGGTCGGGGCGGCGGCAGGCCGCCAGCAGGCTGAGGTAGCCGCCCAGCGAATGGCCGACCAGGTGCACGCGCTCGCCCGGTGCCTGCTGCTCGATGAAGGCGATGAGCTCGTTGCGCGTGTGCGGCCAGTTGCTCACCACCGGGAACGCCGGGTCGTGCCCGAGCTTCGGCAGCGCCAGCACGCGCCAGCCCGCGGCCTGCCAGCGTTCGAACAGCAGCCGGTAGGTGCCGGCCGGAAAGCCGTTGGCGTGGCTGAAGACCAGGGTGCCGGCGGCGCGGTGTGTCTTGCGGCCCGGCATCAGACGATGCGCTCGCCCGGGTGGGTGATCTTGCGCATGGGCTCGTAGCGCTGCAGCGGGCTCATCAAGGGGTGCTGCGTGTCGCCGCCGTCCCAGCGCGGGTCGTCGATGCCCTCGAACACCTCGCGCAGGCGCTGGCCCCAGGTGCTGTGGATCATGCGGAAGTACGGGTTCTGCTCGTCGATGCAGACGATCTGGTCGCAGGCCAGGCTGCCCGCGCGGTAGACCAGCAGGTCCAGCGGCAGCCCGACGCTGAGGTTGGACTTCAGCGTGCTGTCCATCGACACCAGCGCGCACTTGGCGGCTTCGTCCAGGCCGGTCTTGGGCGTCAGCACGCGGTCGAGGATGGGCTTGCCGTACTTGCTTTCGCCGACCTGGAAGAAGCAGGTCTCGCGCGTGGCCTCGATGAAGTTGCCGGCCGAGTAGACGAGGAACATGCGCATCGCCTCGCCGCCGATCTGGCCGCCGAAGATCATGCTGGCGTTGAAGTCGATGCCCGCGGCCTTCAGCGACGGCCCGTCCTGCATGTAGACACGCCGCACCGCGCTGCCCAGCACGCGCGTGGCGTCGAACATGCTCTTGGCGTTCCAGATGGTGATCGGCTCCTCGTCGCCGTTGTCGAGCTTTTCCACCTGCAGGATCTCGCGCACGCTCTGGCTGATGCTGAGATTGCCCGCCGACAGCATCACCATGAAGCGGTCGCCGGGCTTCTCGTACACCATCATCTTGCGGAAGGTGCTGATCTGGTCGAGGCCCGCGTTCGTGCGCGAGTCGGACAGGAAGACGAGGCCGGCATCCAGGCGGATGCCCACGCAGTAGGTCATGGCAGGGGGGTGCAGAGCGCGACGGAAGGCCGCAAGCCTACCAGCACCGCCTGCGGTCAGCCTGGCCCGCGCTGCAGCGCCTTCAGCCGGTACAAGGCGTCGAGCGCCTCGCGCGGGCTGAGCCGGTCGGGGTCGACCGCAGCCAGCGCCGCTTCCACTGCCGACGGCTCGGGCACGGCTGCGGCCGGCGGCGGCGCGAACAGGTCCACCTGCGCGGCGCCGGCCTGGGCCTTGGCTTCCAGTGCTTCCAGCGTCGCGCGTGCCTGGCGGATCAGCGGCTGCGGCATGCCGGCCAGCCGCGCCACCTGCACGCCGTAGCTGCGGCTCGCGGGGCCGGGCTCGATCTGGTGCAGGAACACGATGTCGTGCCCGCTCTCGGCCGCGCCCACGTGCAGGTTGACCGCCTGCGGGTGCCGCGCCGGCAGCTCGGTGAGCTCGAAGTAGTGCGTGGCAAACAGCGTGAAGGCGCGGTTGCGGTCGTGCAACTGCGTCGCGATGGCCGAGGCCAGCGCCAGGCCGTCGAAGGTGCTGGTGCCGCGGCCGATCTCGTCCATCAGCACCAGGCTGTGCTCGGTGGCGCCGTGCACGATGGCCGCGGCCTCGGTCATCTCCAGCATGAAGGTGGACTGCGCGTTGGCCAGGTCGTCGGCGGCGCCGATGCGCGTGTGGATCGCGTCGATGGGCCCCAGCCGGCAGGCCGCCGCCGGCACGTAGGAGCCCACCGCCGCCAGCAGCACCGTCAGCGCCACCTGGCGCATGAAGGTGCTCTTGCCGCCCATGTTGGGGCCTGTGATGACGAGCATGCGCGTCTTCGCGTCCATGCGGCAGTGGTTGGCGATGAAGGCGGCGCCCGTGGTCTCGCGCAGCCGCTGTTCCACCACCGGGTGGCGGCCGGCCTCGATGTCGATGCAGGGGTAGGGCACGAACTCGGGCCTGCACCACTGCAGCGTGGCCGCGCGCTCGGCCAGCGCCGCCAGCGCGTCCAGGCTGGCGAGTGCACGTGCCAGCGCCGACAGTGCGCCCAGGTGCTGCTGCAGCGCGTCGAGCAACTGCTCGAACAGCCACTTCTCGCGCGCCAGCGCGCGCTCCTGGGCCGACAGCGCCTTGTCCTCGAAGGCCTTGAGCTCGGGCGTGATGTAGCGCTCGGCGTTCTTCAGCGTCTGCCGGCGCTGGTAGTCGGCGGGCACCTTGTCCTGGTGCGAGGCGGTCACCTCGATGTAGAAGCCATGCACCTTGTTGAACTGCACACGCAGGTTCGGTATGGCGGTGCGCGTGCGTTCGCGCGCTTCCAGGTCCAGCAGGAAGGCGTCGCAGTTCTGGCTGATGCCGCGCAGTTCGTCGAGGTCGGCATCGATGCCGGCTGCGATGACACCGCCGTCGCGCAGCAGCACCGCGGGCTCGTCGGCGATGGCCTGCAGCGTCTCGGCGACGCCGGCGTCGGGCTGCAGCGCCGCGTGCAGCTGCGCCAGCAGTGCGCTGCCGGCAGGTGCCGCAGCGCGCAGGGCCGGCAGGCTGTGCAGCGTCTGGCGCAGGCCGGCAAGCTCGCGCGGGCGCACCTGGCGCAACGCGATGCGCGCCGTGGTGCGCTCGACATCGCTGACGCCGCGCAGCGCCTCGCGCAGCGGCTCGAAACCGTTGGCGATGAGCTCGGCGATGGCGTCGTGGCGCGCGCTGGCCGCAGCACGCGCGCGCTGCGGATGCGTGAGCCAGTGGCGCAGCAGCCGGCTGCCCATGCCGGTGCGGCAGGTGTCGAGAAGGCTCAGCAGCGTGGGCGCGTCCTCGCCGCGGAGCGTCTGCACCAGTTCCAGGTTGCGGTGCGTGGCCGGCGGCAGCTCCAGCAGGTCGCTGGCGCGTTCCACCGTCAGCGTGCGCACGTGGGCCAGTGCGCGGCCCTGCGTGTGTTCGGCGTAGCTCAGCAGCGCCGCGGCGGCGGCCTGCGCGACCGGCAGGTCCTGTGCGTTGAAGCCGGCCAGCGAGGCCACTTGCAGCTGTTCGCGCAGCTTGCGGTCGCCGAGTGCGGTGTCGAACTGCCAGGCCGGGCGCGCGGTGCGCGCGGCACGCACGCCGTCGAAGGCGGCGTCCAGCGTGCCGGCCTCGTGCAGCAGTTCGGCCGGGGCCAGCCGCGCCAGCCAGCCGGGCAGTTCACGGTCGGCGCATTCGGTGATGCCGAGCTGCCCGCTGCTCAGCCCCAGCCACGCCAGGCCCCAGGTGGCGCGGTGCTTGTGCACCGCCAGCAGCAGCGTGTCGGCGCGCTCGGCCATCAGCGCGCTGTCGGTCACGGTGCCGGGCGTCACCACGCGCACCACCTTGCGCTCGACCGGCCCCTTCGCGGTGGCCACGTCGCCCACCTGCTCGGCCACCGCCACCGCCTCGCCGAGCTTGATCAGCCGCGCGAGGTAGCTTTCCACCGCGTGCACCGGCACCCCGGCCATCACCACCGGCTCGCCGGCGCTCTGGCCGCGGGTGGTGAGCGTGATGTCGAGCAGCCGGTTGGCCTTGCGCGCGTCGTCGAAGAACAGCTCGTAGAAGTCCCCCATGCGGTAGAAGACCAGCGTGTCGGGGAACTCGGCCTTGATGCCCAGGTACTGCGCCATCATGGGCGTGTGGCGCGACAGGTCGGCGGGCGCGGGGGCGGACTGGGGGAGGGCGGGGGTCATGTCGGGCGTGATGGTAGGTCACGGGCGACGGGGGGACGGGGTGGGGGCGGCGGAGGCGGGAAGCGACGCGGAGGGTGATGCTCGGAGTGGGCTGCGGGCTGGTGGGGGCGACTGGCAGGATTGCTGCGATTGATGCCGCGCAGCATGGATCAAACTGGCGGCAGGAATCGGCCAGGAACTGTCGCTCATCACCGGCAGCTTGTCGGATGACGCGACCCCGGACGCGATCTTTGCGTCGACCGGCTCGCTGCATCTTCTGAGCTGATGCCGCACTCGACCAACCGCCGCGCGTAGATCCACCCGCACACCTCTACACTCGTCATGCGGATTGGCGGCAGCGGCGCGACGCCGACACGGCGATGACGCAGCCGTTCCTGAGATGCAACCTCCGCGGCAGCGCTGACCGATGCCATACGGGCCCGGCACCATGCAAAACAACGACATCGAGGCGCTGCGCGCCGGCATCATCACCCTCGAGGGCCAGCGAGCGCAACTGGGCGACATGGTCGTGGACCTGGCGCTCGCGGCCCTGCGCGCGCGCCTGGCCAGCCTGCTGCGGCCCGGCGGCCTGCAGCTCCGCCAGGTCACGGTGCTGTTTGCCGACGTGGTCGGCTCCACGGCCATGGCCAGCGGGCTGCACGCCGAAGACACGCTGGCCGTGCTCAACGGCGCGATGCAACGCATGGCCGACATCGTCGAAGCCCTGCAGGGCCGGGTGCTGCGCTTCACAGGCGACGGCGTCAAGGCGGCCTTCGGCATGGACGAGGCGCGCGAGGACGACGCCGAGCGCGCCGTGCGCGCCGGTCTGGCGATCTGCCGGGCCGGACTCGAGCAGGCCGAGGCCGCGCAGCGCCTGCTCGGCGTGGCCGACTTTGCCGTACGCGTGGGCGTGCACACCGGCGACGTGGCGCTGGGGGCCGGCGTCGATGCCGACAACACGGCCATGGGCGCGGCCGTGAACATCGCCGCGCGCATGGAGCAGAGTGCCCCGCCGGGCGCGCTGCGCATCAGCCACGACACCTGGAGCCAGGTTCGGGGCCTTTTCGAGGTCGAGTCGCAGCCGCTGCTGCAGGTCAAGGGCATCGCCGCGCCGATGCAGACTTACCTGGTGCGCGGCTCGCTGGAGCGCAGCCAGGCCTCGGTTGAACGTGGGCTGCAGGGGCTGGCCACGCCGATGGTCGGCCGGGATGCCGAGTTGCAGCGCCTGCTCGACACCGCATCGCAAGCCCGCAAGACGGGGCAACTGCAGGCATTGACGATGCTGGGCGACGCTGGCCTGGGCAAAAGCCGCCTGCTGCGTGAACTGGTGGCCGCGCTGGCGACCGATCTCACCGCGTACCGCCTGCTGACCCTGCGCTCACAGCCCGACGGCATGCTTCGTCCCTGGGGCCTGTTGCGCGCGTTGTTGACGACACAGTGTGGCGTGGCCGACACCGACAGCCGCGAGCTCGCCAAGCGCAAGGTCGTGGATGGGCTGAGCCCCTGGTTCGCCGAACGCGGCGAGCAAAAGGCGCAACTCATCGGCCAGCTGTCCGGCCTGGACTTCGGCGACAGCCCGCAAGTTCGCGGCCTCGACCCGAAGGACCTGCGCGACCAGGCCCTTGCGGCACTGCGCGGCTACCTCGGTGCCCTGGGCAACCAAGGCGGCGCACTGCCAGTGCTGCTGGTGGAAGACCTGCACTGGGCCGACGACAGTTCGCTGGACCTGCTGCAGCACCTGCAGGCCCATGCGAGCGAACTGCCGATGGCGCTGGTGATGACCGGCCGGCCGGCCTTGCTGGAGCGCCGACCCGACTGGAGCACGCCCGGGGCGACGCTGCAGCTTCATCCGCTGGCAGCCGCGCAGAGCGATGACCTTTCACGGGCCCTGCTGCAGCGCATCGCGACCGTGCCGCCCCAACTCACGGCACTGATCATCGGCCGCGCCGAGGGCAATCCGTACTACATGGAAGAGCTGGTGCGCCGCCTCATCGACGACGGCGCGATCGTGACGGGTGATCCGCACTGGACGGTTCGGGCCGAGCGCATCGACAACCTGCGCTTGCCGGGCACGCTGGTAGGCCTGTTGCAGGCTCGGCTCGATGCCCTGCCGGCCGGAGAGCGGCAAGCCGTGCGCCACGCCAGCGTCATCGGCCACGTCTTCTGGGACGACGCGCTGCAGGCCCTGGACGCCAACGCGCCGCAAGCCCTGCCGGCGCTGCAGCGCGCGGCATTCGTGCGGAACCAGGACGCCAGCCGGTTCGAAGGCACGGCGCAGCGCCAGTTCGACCACCACCTGCTGCACCAGGTGACCTACGACACGCTGCTGAAGGCCGAACGCAGGCTGGGTCACGCCGCCGCTGCGCGCTGGCTGACCGAGCGCACCCGGGGCCGCGGCGCAGAGTTCCTGGCCATGACCGGCGAGCACGCCGAGCGCGCCGGTGAGACGACACTGGCCGTCGACTGCTTCGAGCAGGCGGGCGAGGAGGCCAAGGCGCGCTTTGCGAACACCGCAGCCGTGGCCTGGACGCGCCGCGCGCTGGCCCTGCTGGGCGAGGCCGAGCCGCTGCGGCGCTTCGACCTGCTGGCGCGGCTCGAGCGTCTGGCCGACGCCGCCGGCAACCGCGCTGGGCAAGGGGACTTGCATGACGAGATGGCCAACTTGCTCCAGCGCCATCCCGACGAGATCAGCCAGTCCCGCTTGCTCGTGGCCAGGGCCCTCTTGGCCGACCGCGTCGGCGATCATGCGGGCTCGGAGGCCCTGGCGCGCCAGGCGCTGGAACTGGCCATGCGATGCGAGGCCGCCGAGCCGGCGGCCGAGGCGCACTACCAGCTGGCTCTCGTGCACCTGCGGCGAGGTGAATTCGATGTCGGCGCGACCCTGCTCGTCAGCGCGCAGCAGTGGGCAAGTCGGATCCAGGCGGTGACCAACCGAGTCACGCTGGAAGCGCAGATCCTGGCCCTGTCGGGCAAGATGGCGATCGATCTCTATCGTTTCGATGAGGCGCGGATTTCGCTCACCGCTGCGTTAGCGCGTGGCGAAGCCCTCGGCAAGGTGCGCCTGCAGGGCAATGCCCTGATCGGGCTGACGGACCTCGAGGCGCTGCTTGGCCACTGGGAGGTCTCGCGGGCCCGGGCCGAGCACCTGCACGGGCTGATGCTGACCCACGGGCTGCGCAGCGGCGTGGCTTGGTCCGCAAAGGCACTTGGGAACAGCACAGCACGGCTTGGCCACCTTCAAACGGCGGTCGGTTGGTACGAGGAGGGGCTGATGCACTCTCGCGCCACCGGCGAGCGGCGCCTCGAAGCCGACATTCTTGCGAGCCTCGCCGCCCTGCGCCTGGAGCAGGAGCAGGTCGACGTGGCGTTCGCGCTGTGCGAGCAGGCGCGAGCGCTTCACCGGGTGATCCAGCATCCCCTGGGTGCCTGTCTCACCGAGAGCCACGCGGCGACTTGCGAGCTCGCTCAGGGGCGGCCGGACGTCGCCCTGGCCACCGTCAACGCCGTGCTTGAGCGCATGCCCGTGGGGAAGGCGACGCTTGACGCCGCCTCCGCCCTTGGGTCCCACTGGCTGTGCCAGCAGGTGCTGGCGGCGCTGGGCGATCCCCGCGCCGGGCCGATGCTGGACGAGCTTCACGCCAACATGCTGGTCAGTGCCACAGCCCGCACCGGGCCCGACGATCGCGAACGGCTGATCCAGGCGCTGCCAGACTACCGCGGCATCGCAGCCGCTCGCGCGCGGCGGTGCGAGCCGAGTGGCACCTCTTGACACAGAGCCGAAAAGCAGGCGCTTCAGACGCGCCTGCGCGAAGGCCGAACTGGGCTTGGACGGCCTGGGCAACGTCTGCCTTCTGCTGCGGCACGCTGATGGATGCCACCGTGCGCGTCCGACTGACAGCTTTGGAGCGACGAAACCTGGAAAGTGGATGACTCTTCAGGGTCGTGATCGTGAGGTCAGCACCTCGAAGACCGGCCGTTCAGCAGGGGGCTGGTCGAGCGGCCACTGTCGGCGGCGTCCACGAACTGGTAGTCCCGGCCAGAAGCAGCCACCCATCAGCGACCGCTTGATGGCCGCGTCGTGGCAGCTCCTTGCGCTCAGACGCGGGCATCGGAATTTGTCCGCTGCCAGCGAAAGCGGGGCTGGCTGCCGATGCTTCACTACCCAGCCTGGGCGCACCTCGCGGCTGAACGCTCGACAAGCAGGGCCTTTCCAGCGCACTGCGGGCCTTTGCTTGTTCAACGAGTCATCACACTGAGGCTCTGCGGACACGGGCGCCGGCCATTGCTGGCCCTGGCCTGAGGTTCGTAGGGGGCAGCGCGCGTCTGGCCGCTCCTGATGCCGCACCTCACCGCGGGCCTCGCTGGCCGCTTCACTGGCTGCAGCGGGCGAGGGCGCAGGTGCCCATCCGCTGCAGCGCCGGGTCCTTCGGGACCGTGTTCTGCCCTGTGGACACCCATGTCATGACGATGAAGCCGCGCCTGTTCCTGGCCAGCCTGCCCCTTTGGTGCGCGATGGCCTTGCACACCCCCGCCCAAGCGGCGCCCGAGCTCAGCCCCAGCCTGAAGAAAGCGCTGAGCGGCCTGCCGATTGCCGGCGTTCAGGACAAGCTGCAAGGCATGGTGGCCGCCCTCGGCAAGACACCCTGCGGCGGCGGCCTGAACGGCTGCTACATGGTGCAGTCGGGCCCGCTGCAGCTCTACCTGTTCTCCAGCAAAGCGGCGCAGCAGACCGTGCTGCTCGTGGTCGACCAGAAGATGGTGATGCCCAGCCTGCTGAAGGGCAACGTGCAGCAGCTCTTCGGCGGCACCGGGCTCACAGCGCCCATCATCTCCATCTCCACCACCGACTACACGCTGGACGCCGCTCGCATGCCGGCGCCACTGCAGAAGGTGGTGCGCGAGAGCTACTTCAACCTGCCGTCGCTGGATTTCGCGGCCGGCGTGCAGATGGCTTCGCGTGCCGACCTGGGCGGCGCGATGAAGCTGCTGTTTCTGCGCGAGGGCATCGAGATTTCCAAGCTGATCATGCGCGCCGCCGTGGTGATGCCCATCACCGACCTGATGGGCGGCGGCCTGGCCGGTGCCGGCGTGGCCAACGAAGTGGCGCACGGCGAGACGATGAAGAACGCCGGCCTCGACGCCATCAAGCCCGAAAGCTACGTGGAATTTCAGTTCCCGCGCGGTGCCGAGGTGCGCATGGTGATGCCCAAGCTCATCCTGCGTGACGCCACCTTCTTCCTGAACAACAGCCTGGTCTTCGGCTACAAGGGCAACGCCACCTTCGAAGGCGTTGAAAACAAGAAGGTGCTGATGCAGTTCCAGACGCCGCTGTCGCCCGCGGGCGCGATGGACCTGCTGGACTTCTCTTTCCGCATGGCCACGCCGCCGTCGCTGACACTGGAAGACTACGCCAAGGTGCTGGTGGCCATGGCCTCGCCCGACCCGCGCCTGGCCAAGTACGGCGGCGGCTTCGTGCGCAATCTCGAGCAGATCAAGAAGCCGCTGCTGACGGCGGTGAAGCCGCTCTCGGTGTTCCAGGTGCAGAACCCGGTGTCGCAGCCCGACTACGAGTTGGGCAACCCCAACAAGCCCTTCCCGACCGACGACAAGGTGTTCAACGTGGTGCTGGCCGGGCCCGCGGCCGACGGCGGGCCACTGATGATCGCCAAAGGCAGCGTGGTCTTCCTGGGCCAGAAGATGGGCTGGATCGACGTCATGGCCGACGCCAAGGGCTTCGACGGCGCGGCCGTGAGGGACCTCAGCCTGAGGCTGGGGCCGCTGGGCAAGGTGACGATGGAGAAGATCGTGGCGCAGGCCCGGATCAACGGCAAGGAACAGATGATCCGGCTCAAGGGCAACTACCTCGGGCAGGTGGTCGAGGCCATTCTCGACACCGACGTGCTGACCTTGAACGTGCCGGCCAACTGCGTGAACCCCTTCGAGATCAAGGCCAAGCTCGGCTTCACGCCCACGACCAACATCGCCGACGTGTTCGACGCGCAGGGCGGCGTGAACGTCGACCCGAGCAAGATCGCGGGCTGCATCGGCAAGGAGCTCGAAGCCGCCTACCGCAAGGTCGCCAATGAGTACAAACATCTTTCCGGCTATTCGGCCAAGGAAGCCAACGAGGCCTTGAAGAAGATGTCTGGCACGGCCGAGTACGCGGCCGCGCAGGCGCAGAAACAGGCCGAGATTGCCGCGGCCGAAGCCCAGAAGCAGGCCGAACGCGCCGCGGCCGAGGCCGCCAAGCAGGCCGAGGCCGCGCGCAAGACCTACGAAAGCACGAAGAACGCCGCGCGTGACGTGGCCACCAAGTCCGCCAGCGCCGCCACCAAGGCCTTCAACGACGCGGGCAACGCCTTCAAGCGCATCGGCAAGAAGAAGAAGCACAAGAAGGGCCCGGACCCGCGTTTCGCAGCGTCGGTGTTCGACTGGGACTACTACTACGACAAGGACCCCGGCCTGGCCAAGGCCGGATGGGATCTGGCCACGCACTGGAAGGACTACGGCTTCAACGAAGGCCGGCAGGGCAGCCCCGAGTTCAGCGTCGTGTACTACCGAACCCGGTATCTGGACGTGCAGGCCTTGTGCGGACTGAGCGACGCGAACTGTGCGCTGAACCACTGGCTGGACTTCGGCATCCGCCAGGGCCGCCAGGGCAGCGCGAACTTCAGCATCGAGAGCTACCTGAACCGCTACCCGGACCTGCAGAACGCCTTCGGCAAGACGAACTTCGAGGACGCGCTGGACCACTGGTTCAACAGCGGCGAGGACGAGGGCCGCGACCCCCGGCCCGCGTCCAGCGCGAACATCCAGCTGTACGGCCCCGTCACGGTGGGCGGCGGGGGTGGTGGCGCCTGGGACGACAGCCCCCAGTGCGCCGGCAATCACGTGATTGGCTTTCAGGTGCGCGCGGGCCGCATGGTGGACGGCCTGGCGTTTCTCTACTCCAACGGGGGCTGGGGCCTGCCCCACGGCAACCTGGGCCGGCCACCGTACACGGCGGACGTGACCCTGGCGGGCGGTGAATACATCGTGCGCGTCGACGTCCGCAGCGGCGGCGCGGTGGACGCCATCAGCTTCGTCACCAACTTCGGCCGCACCTATGGGCCCTATGGCGGCGGCGGTGGCAGCCTGCGCTACGTCAACATGACATCTGGCCAGAAGCTGGGCTGCATGCAGGGGCGTTCGGGCTCCAGCATCGACCAGCTGACGCTCTCCTCCACCGGGCCCCGCTGATGAAGGCCGCCCGTCTTCGCGCCCCTCGCGGCCTTCGCCGGGTGGCTGCCGCCTGTGCGCTGGTGCTCTGCGCCCTGCCTTTGGTGGCGGCCGAGCTGCCGGCCCGCTCCTTCTCCGACATGATCAACAGCCTGCCGCTGATCCCGGCCGGCCGGCACGACAGCGAGCTGCTGGGCAAGGTCACCACCACGGTCGGCTTCATCCAGCGCCTGGAACTGCCCCAGGCGCAGCAGGCCGCGAACGAGGCCTTGCAACTGGACCCGCGCAGTTCGCACCTGCACTTCCTGAACGCCTTCGTCTACCACCTGCAGGCGCGCCAGGGCGACACGCAGAAGACCGAGCTGGCGCTGGAGGGCTACCAGCAGGCCTTGCGCATCGACCCGGGCAACTGGATCGCGCTGGAATTCAGCGGCCTGGCGCACATGGACCTGAAGCAGTTCGAGCTGGCCAAGCGCGCGTTTTCCGAGACCCTGCTGCTGACACCGGACAGCGAGGTGTCGGTCTTCGGCCTGATGGTGGCCGCCTACCTGACAGGTGACGCCCCCACGGCCTGCCTCATGGCCGACCAGTTCCGCAAGGTGTCTGCCGAGCTGGGTACGGACTTCGTGCGTTCCAGCATCGCCGTCTACGCCAGCTGCGGCAGCTTCACCCAGGCCGCCTACATGCGCGCCGCGCTGGCCGGGCGCGGCGGCAACGAGGTCGAGGTGCAGCGCGTTGACCGCCGCCTGGCGCAGTGGCAGGCGTTCTACGCCCGACAGCCGAGCACCGCGGCCATCCGCACGCGCTTCAGCCCCGAGCCTGGCGTCGACGGGCCCGTGCAGATCGCGCAGGCCTTCGCCGTGCCCAAGACCCCCTCCACGCCGTCCCGCGCGGCCACGCCCGACAGCGCTGACGCCGCGCCGGCGGCTGCGGCCGACACGGCCACCGCGCCCGTACCCAAGCCGATGGCGGCGCCAGCCGACGACGCTGCCGACAATGGCCCACGCATGCTGCTGGTGGACGTGGTGCTGCTGTCCACGCAGGAAATGGCGTCGACGTCCAAGGGCGTGAACCTGCTGAATGCACTGACGCTGCAGCTGGGCTCGGTGGCGGGCAACGTGGCGGCCTATTCGCGCGTCAACAGCACCAACATCGTGGGCGATGCCGCAGCAGCCGTCACCACCGCCATCACCCGCGCCGTCACCATCCCGGCGCTGTCGTATTCGCTGAACATCGCCAACGCCAACAGCTCGGTGAACGAGGTGCTGGCCAGGCCCACGCTGGCGGCCATCGAAGGCCTGCCTTCGGAATTCTTCTCGGGCACCAACCTCAGCGCCGGCGTCGTTTCCACCAGCCGCGAGGGCGGCACCACCATCGTGCCGCTGGACAAGCGCTTCGGCATCAAGCTGGCCGTCACGCCCAAGTTTCTTGCTGGCGGGCAAGTGCAGTTGAAAGTGGAGGCCCAGCGCACCTCGCTGAACGCCAGCGCCGAGAACCCGCGCGCGGCGTATCAGATCGAGATCGGCGAGACCACGGCCAACGCCAACGTGGTGATGCGGCTGGGCGACACACTGGTGCTCAGCGGTCTGAGCGAGAAGTCGTCCTCCAGCACACGCGACGGCGTGCCGGGCCTGCAGGACGTACCGCTGATGCAGTACCTGTTCTCGAACAAGAAGACCAACGACATCCAGCGCTCGGTTCTCATTCTGGTCACGCCGCGCGCGCCGGTGCAGACGCACGATGCGACGGCCAAAGAGGCCGACCCGATGGCCGCGCGCATGCAGGCGCTGCGCCAGCAGTTCGGCTTTGCGGGCGGCAGCCCGGGCAATGTCGAGGCCATCATGAACCAGCTGAAGACGAACGAATTGTTCCGCGAGTTCCGGCAAGGCGACGTGGCGATGGAGAGGTGGGACCGCGCGCACACGACCGGCGAGCGACTGAAGGAAGCGCTGGGCTTCCTGTACTTCTGACCTCCTCCGGTGGGCAGCGTGAGCCCAGCGCCCACCGCTTCGCGCGAGCTTGTACGACCTCAAGCCGTTCCCCACACCTCAGTTGCGCGGTGTGCCGGCTGCCGGCGGGTGCCTTCCACTGCGGCTTGTGGTGCGCGTGACTGTGGCGAGTGAGACCGACGGCTCTGCGGCGCCGCGATCGGGACTGCGTATGTCTCTTGCGGGTCGCAAGCGGGTGCCGCCAGTCGCGGAATGGATGACGGAACTCGGTCTTGAGCCGCCACGCAATGGGCAGGCGTGCACTTGGCGGCGTGAGAAGCCAGTCACTGTCGGCGGGCTGCATCGGATGCGAGCCATCGCATGGACGCGCGGTGCGGCAACAGGCGCTGGCCCAACCTGCAGCATGACGGGGCTTCGCTGACCACGGATCACCCCCGCAGCCTCAACCCACGCCACTCCGCGCCATGGCCTTGACCCAATCCATGAACAGCCCCGCCGGCCCATCCTCGGCAACCCCCTTGCGCGCACACACGTAGTACCCGCGCCCGGTGGAGACGGTGCGTGCGAACGGGCGCACGAGTTCGCCGGTGGACAGCTCGCGCTCCACCAGGCACGGCTGGATCACGGCCACGCCCATGCCGGAGCATGCGGCCACGATCATGTTGCTGGCCAGGTCGAACCCGCCGCCCAGCTTCACCTGGTCGCTGGGCACGCCGGCCGGGTCGAGCCACAGGGCCCAGTTGCCGGGAAAGTTCGTGTGGTGCAGCAGCGTCTCGCGCAGCAGGCCGGCGGGCGTCTTCAGGCGCTGGGCGATGGCCGGCGTGCACACCGGCGTGATCTCGCGTCCCAGCAGGTAGCGGGCCGTGATGTTGCGCGGCCACGGCCGGCCCGGGCGCTTGATCTCGATCCACACGTCCACGTCCTCGAGCCACGTGGTTTCCTCGGGCCGCGATTGCCGCAGGGCGATGTCGATGTCGGGGTGCCGTGCCTGGAACTGGCTCAGCCGCGGCATCAGCCAGCGCGTGCCGAGGGTCGCCACCGCGCTCAGGCGCAAGGGGCGGCGTCCGCCGGGGAAGGGCTTGCGCAGATCGGTGAACGCCTGCTCCAGCGCCAGCACGCTGGCCTCGACGCGCCGGCGCAGGTCGTGCGCGCGGGGCGTGGGCACCACGCCGTGGGCATGCCTTTCGAACAGCGGGTAGCCCAGGTGCGCCTCCAGGCGCGCGACGGCCCGGCTCACGGCCGCCTGCGTCACGCACAGCTGTTCGGCCGCGCTGCGCATCGACCCCGCCCGGCAGACGCCAAGGAAGGCGTGCAGCTCGACCATGGAGGCAGCTTGGATCTTCATGCCGATGACATTATGTCGACACGCGACGCGCGATTGTCGCTGGCGGGGGCATCGGCGCGTCGGTACGCTGATCTGCAGCTTCTTTGCACCGAACAGGATGAACATCGCGTACCCCCTGTCCGTCGCCACGCCGGTGGTCGAGCCGATCGCCCTGGTTTGCGACTCGCCCCACAGCGGCACCGCGTACCCCGACGACTTCGGCTACGCCGTCGACCTGGCCGACCTGCGCCGCTGCGAGGACACACACGTCGACGCGCTGTGGAGCGGCGTGCCCCGGGTCGGTGGCGCCTTGCTGCACGCCCACTTCCCGCGCAGCTACATCGACGCCAACCGGGCCTGCACTGACATCGAGGCCGCGCTGCTCAGCGAGCCGTGGCCCGGGGAGCTGCAGCCGTCGGACCGCTGCCTGCGGCTGGGCAACGGCCTGCTCTACAGCCGCACCACCACGCTCACGCCGATCTATGCGCGCCAGCTGGGCGTGGACGAGGTGCGCCGCCGCATCGACCGCTGCTGGCAGCCGTACCGGCAGACGCTGCGTGCGCTGATCGACGACACGCGTGCGCGCCACGGCCGGGCCTGGCACCTGAACCTGCATTCGATGCCGAGCAATGCCTACGAGCGGCTCGGGCTCGGCAGCGACAAGGTGCTGGCCGACGTGGTGCTGGGTGATCTGCGCGGCGTCAGTTGCTCGGCGGCCTTCACGCGCTGCGTGGCTGACGCCTTCGCCGCGCTGGGCTACAGCGTGGCCCTGAACGACCCGTATGTCGGCCAGGACCTGGTCCGAGAGCACGGCCGTCCCGAGAACGGCTGCGAAAGCCTGCAGATCGAGCTGAACCGCAGGCTGTACCTCGACGAGGCCACGCGCGAACCCAGCAGCGGCTTCGCGCGCCTGCAGCACGACATCGACCGCGTGCTGCAGCAGGTCGCCCAGTTCATCCGCGCCCAGCTCGGCGCCCCGTCCCTCACCACCCACCCGAAGGAATCTGCATGACGACCACGATCAACCGCCGACAAGTCCTCGCCGCGGGAACGGGCCTGCTCGGCGCGGCGGCCATGCCCGCGCGGGCGCAGGCGCAGGCGTATCCCAGCCGCCCCGTCACGCTGGTCGTGCCGTTTGCGCCCGGCGGCGCCGTCGACATCTCGGCCCGCGCCATCGCCGATCGGCTGGGCAGGGTGCTGGGGCAGACCGTGGTCGTCGAGAACCGCGCGGGCGCCGGGGGCGCCATCGGCAGCTCCATGGTCGCCCGGGCGCCTGCCGACGGCTACACGCTCGTGGTCACGTCGCAGTCCACGCATGTGGTGGGCCCGGCGGTCACGCCCAACCTGCCCTACAACGCCGAGACCGACTTCGCGCCCATCACGCTGATCGACCGGCTTGCCAACGTGCTGCTGATCAACGCCAGCCTGCCGGTGCGGGACTTCGCCGCGTTCGTCGCCTACGCGAAGGCCAACCCCGGCAAGTGGAACTACGCGAGCTCCGGCAACGGATCGGTGGCCCACCTGAGCATGGAACTGCTGAACGCCAAGCTCGGTCTGGACATCACCCACGTGCCGTACAAGGGGGCAGGCCCTGCGTTGACCGATCTGCTGGGCGGGCTGGTGCATGTGACCTGGAACAACCTCACGTCCAACCTGCCGAACATCGTCAACGGCAAGCTGCGTGCGCTGGCGGTCGCTGCGCCGCAACGGGTGGCGCTGCTGTCGTCGGTGCCGACCTTCGACGAGCTGAACCTGCCGGAACTGAACCTCACCTCGTGGACCGGCCTGGCAGCACCCGCGCGCACGCCCGAGCCCATCGTCAACCGGCTCTACGAGGCCATGCGCACCGTGCTGGCCGATCCCGCCACCAAGGCGGCCTGGGAACAGCGGGGCGCGATCGTTCCGGAGGCGCTGACGCCCGCGCAGTACCGGCAGGAGATCGCCCAGCGCATCCAGTTCTTCAAGGACATCGTGAAGACGAACAAGATCGTCCTGTAGCCACGGCGGCCGCCACGTTCCGCCTTCCGGCCAGCAGGCGGTGTTGACACCGTGGCCGGTGCGCGGGTGCTCCAGTAGCCTCAGGCACTCCGCACCCGCCCGCAACACCCTGCATGCCCGCCCCAACGCCGCCCGCCCCAACGCCGCCCGCCACGGCCCCTGACTGCACCACCGATGTCCTGGTCGCCGGCGGCGGCCCGTGCGGCCTGATGCTTGCCAACGAACTGGGCCGGCGCGGCGTGCGCTGCCTGGTGGTGGACACCAAGCCGGGCACGGCCTTCAACCCGCAGGCCAATGCCACGCAGGCGCGCACGATGGAGCACTTCCGGCGCCTGGGTTTCGCGCACGAGGTGCGCGCCCTGGGCCTGCCGGCCGACCATCCGACCGACATCGCCTACTTCACGCGCTACGCCGCGCACGAACTGGCGCGGTTGCAGCTGCCCACGGCCGCGCAGGCCGTGGTGCAGGTGAAGGCGCTGTCGGGTTCGTGGAGCGCGGCCGAGCTGCCGCACCGCGTGTCGCAGAAGTTCGTCGAACAGACGCTGCGCCGCCACGCCCAGGCCTGGCCCGCGGTGGACCTGCGCTACGGCTGGGCGCTGGCAGCGTTCAGCGATGCCGGCACGCACGTGCGCGCCACCGTGCAGCCCACCGGCGGCGGTGCGCCCACGGAGGTCACCGCCCGCTACCTGGTGGGGGCCGACGGCGCACGCAGCTTCGTGCGCCACCAGCTCGGCATCGGATGGGGCGGCGTCACCGGCATCCAGCGCGAATTCATGGGCGGCAAGATGTTCGCGGTGTACCTGCGCGCGCCGGCCTTCCTGTCGGTGCTGCACCATCCGCCGGCGTGGATGTACGTGGCGGTGAACCACCAGCGCCGGGCCTTCATGGCCTCGGTGGACGGCGTGGCCGAGTTCGCGTTCCATGCCGCGGTGAAGCCCGACGAAGACGCCGACCGCTGGACCGAGGCCGACGCCCGCCGCGTCTTCGCCGAGGCGGTGGGCGCCGAGGTCCCGCTGGAAGTGCTGTCGTTCGGCACCTGGCTCGCGGGCCACGCGTTGGTGGCGCAGCGCTTCCGCCAGGGGCGGGTCTTCATCGCCGGCGACGCCGCGCACCTGTTCACGCCCACCGGCGGGCTGGGCTACAACACCGCGGTGGAAGACGCCGTCAACCTGGGCTGGAAGCTGGCCAGCGTGGTGCAGGGCCGTGCCCCCGCGGCGCTGCTGGACAGCTACGAACCCGAGCGCCGCCGCGTGGCCGAGCGCAACACGGCCTACGCCCGGCACTTCGCCGACTCGGTGGGGCTGTTCCCGGCGCTGCCGGTGCTGGAAGAAGACTCCGCGCGAGGCGCCGCCGAGCGCGCCCGCGCCGCCGAGCACCTGAACCGCCACGTGCGGCTGGAATTCAACATTCCCGGCGTCACCTTCGGCAGCCGCTACGACGGCTCGCCCGTCATCGTGGGCGACGGCGCTTCGCTGCCGCCGGACGACCCCAACGTCTACGTGCCCACCGCCAGCCCGGGCGGCCGTCCGCCCCACGCCTGGCTGGCCGACGGCCGCTCGCTGTTTGACCTGTTCCACACCGAATGGACGCTGCTGGTGCTGGGCGACGACGCGCCCGACGTGGCGGCCTTCGAGCACGCTGCCCGCGCACTGGGCCTCGACCTGCAGGTGGTGCGGCTGGCGCATGCCTCACTGCGGGCCTTGTACGAAGCGCCATTGGCGCTGATCCGGCCCGACCAGATCGTCGCGTGGCGCGGTGCCGATGCCACCGACGCACCCCGCGTGCTGGCGCAGGTGACCGGGCACGGCGCCGGCTGACGGCTGCCCAACCGCGCATCCGCCCGTGGCCAGCATCCCCGCACTGCCGGCCGATCCGGACGTCGCCACGTTCGACGCGCTGCAGGCCGACCCGGCGCGCTGGATCGGCGTGGTCGCCGCGCTGGCCGCGCGCCACACCCGCGCGCCGGCCGTGCCGGCGGGGGCGGGCACGGTGCTCGTGGCACTGCTGGGCACGGCGCTGGTGCTGAAGCTGTACCCGCCGTTCCTGCGCGACCACTTCGCGTTCGAACGCGCCTTGCTCGGCCACCTGCAGGGCCGTTTGTCGGTGCCCACGCCGCAGCTGCTGGACAGCGCCGAACACGCCGGCTGGCCCTACCTGGTGATGACGCAGCTGCCCGGCACGCCGCTCGACCGCGTGTGGCCCGCGCTGCCGCAGGCCGAGCGCTGCGCGGTGCTGCGCAGCATCGGCCGCGTGGCTGCCGAGGTGCACGCGCTGCCGCTGGGGCCGATGCCGGCGCTGGCGCCGCGCTGGGCCGACTTCCTGCAGGGCCAGCGTGCGCGCTGCCACGGGCGCCACCAGCGCACCGGGCTGCCCGCGCACCTGCTGGCGCAGCTGGACGCCTTCCTGGCCGGCCCCGTGCCCGTGGGGCCCGACGTGATCCTGACCGGCGAGTACACGCCCTTCAACCTGCTGCACCAGGGCGGCGCGCTGTCGGCGATGTTCGATTTCGGCGACGGTCTCGTCGGCCCGCGTGCCTACGACTGGCTGGGGCCGCGCTGGTCTGGCCCTGAGGTGCGGTGGCCGCCCCGCGGCGCGTGCTGCGCCTACCAGCGCGGCGGCAGCTTGCGCAGCAGCACGATGTGCGTGCGCGAGACCTCGATGTAGCCGCCGCGCGCCAGGTCCTGCAGCAGCCGGTTGACCATCGCCTTCGACGCGCCCAGCCGTTCGGCGATGCGGGCCTGGCTCAGCGGCCCGGGCACGACGCGGCGGCCGCCTTCGTCGACCGCGAGCGCGTCGAACAGCCCCACCAGGCGCCCGTAGACGTCGACCGAGGCGAGGCGGCTCACGGTGTGCGTCAGCGTGCGCACGCGCTGCACCAGGCGCTGGATCAGGTGCAACGCCAGGTCGGGCCGCGCGGCCAGCACGCGCTCGAACTCGGCCCGCCCAACGCGGGTCAGCCGGGCGCGTTCAGTCACTTCCACGGTGGCGGCGCGGCGCCCGCCGCTGAGCATCAGCTCGCCGAAGAATTCGCCCGGGCGCAGCGTGTTCAGCTCCACCGTGCGGCCACCGTCGCCCGTCACTACCGCGCGCAGCTCGCCCGTGTGCACGATGTACATGCAGTCGGCCGGCTCGCCTTCGGTGACGACGGCCGTGCCCGGCTCCCAGGTGCGGGTCTCGCCCAGCTTGGCCAGCTCGGTCAGGATCTCGTCGGCGTGTTCCATTGCGGTGTCGTCTTGTTGTGATGCCCTGGCGCGGCGGTGCGCCCCCGGCCTCGTTCGCCGTTCACCGTTCGCCGTTCACTATTGAACCGTGTTGCGCGTGCAGGCGCGCGCCGCTCGATCATGGTGGCACACACCCGCACCACCACACGAGGAGACCCGCCATGTTCATCACCTTCCTGTCCCGCCGCGCCACGCAGGCAACGCTGCCGATGCTGGTCGCGCTGCTGCTGGCCGGCCTGGCCCCGGCCGCCCACGCGCAGCGCCCCGGCACGCCGAGCACCGCCGAGCAGTTGCACGGCAGCGCCGTGGCCTCGTTCCGCCAGGGCCGTTTTGCCGAGGCCTTCGGACGCTTCAACAGCCTGGCCGACGCGGGCCATGCGCCGTCGGCTGCCGTGGCGCTGTGGATGTACGAACACGGGCCGACGCTCTTTGGTCGCGACTGGGACAGCACACAGGAGCAGCTGTCGGCCTGGGCGCAGCTGGCGGGCCAGCCGGCGCCGGTGCTGGGGGGGCGCGCCTATCCGCGCAGCGACACGCGCGCCCAGCCGCGGCCGGCCTGGCGAACGGCAGCGACAGCAGCGCCGACCGGAGCCGCCGCGCGGCCCTGAGCGCCGCGCGCGCGGGTGTTCAGGCCAGCCAGCGCATCCAGGCCCACACCACCGCCAGCGTGCCCAGCGTCACCGGCACGCCGATGGCCGCGTGCTGGCGCCAGTCGATTGCGATGCCGCGCTGCCGGGCGAGGTCGACGACGATGAGGTTGGCGATCGAGCCCACCAGCAGCAGGTTGCCGGCGAAGGTGCTCACCAGTGCCAGCAGCACGCCGGCGCCGTCGCCCTGCAGGTGCGGCAGCAGCAGCATCACGGCCGGCACGTTGCTGACCAAGTTCGACAGCAGCACGCCCACCACCAGCAGCGCGCCGGGGTCGGTCAACACCACGCCGCGTGCGCCCAGCCAGGCCACCGCCTGCGCCGCCAGGCCCGTGGCCTCGAACGCGTGGTTGACGACGAACAGGCCGATGAACAGCAGCAGCAGCTGCCAGTCGACGAAGCCCAGCACGTGCGACGAATACAGGCGCCGGCTCAGCAGCAGCACCGCAGCGCCGACCAGGGCCGCCACCTCGCGTGGCCAGTCGGTGAACAGGAACACGGCCATCAGCGCCGTGGCCACCAGCAGGCCCTTGGCCGACTGCAGCACATCGAACGCGGGCTCGTCGTCGCCGACCGCTGCCGGGGTGGCTGCCGCGCCCGGCGTGGCTGCGCTGCCCGGACCCCAGGCCAGCCACAGCCACAGCAGCACCAGGCTCAGCGCCACCGGGGGCAGCGCCTGCTGCACGTAGCCGGCGAAGGGCAGTTGCAGCACCGAGCCGATCAGCATGTTCTGCGGGTTGCCGATCAGCGTGGCGGCCGAGCCGATGTTGGCCGCGCACGCCAGGCCGATCAGGAAGGGCACCGGCGGCAGCCCGCGCTGCAGGCACAGCCGCGCCACCACGGGCGTCATCGCCAGGCAGACGATGTCGTTGGAGAAGATGGCAGACAAGGCGCCCGCCACCGCAATCAATGCCGCCATCAGCCCGCGGCGCGACAGCGGCATCGCGCCCACGCGCCGCGTCACCGCGGTGTAGAAGCCGCCCAGCCGCATCTGCGCCGACAGCACCATGAAGGCGAACAGCAGCACGATGGTCGGCAGGTCGACCGTGCGCGCCGCGTCCTCCACGCTCTGCCCGGTGAGCGCGATCACGGCGATGGCGCCCAGCAGCGCCACGCCCGAGCGGTCGAGCTTCAGCCGCGGCAGGCCGCCGAGAAACATGCCGAGGTAGACCACTGCGAACACGCCGACGACACCCCAGTCGCGCAGGCCGTGGCCGAGCAGGTCGAACGGCGGCAGTGTGGGCAAGTGAGTCAGGGTCGGCAGATCCCAGGGCGCGGCGCGCGCCTCACATTGGCGCGTCGTCGCCCTTCGGGCCGGTCTTGCGGATGCGCACGGCCGCGCGCTTCTTCGCCGGGGCGCCGGCCAGCGCCTGCGGCAGGACCGGTGCCTGTGCGCCGTCGACGAAGGCCTGCGTGGCGTCGGCGGCGGCATCGGGGGCCGCTGCAGGCGCTGCTGCGGTGTCGGCCTCTTCCTTGATCACGCGCGTGTACGGCGCCAGGATGCTGACCAGCTGGCCGTAGACCTTCGGGTTGCCGGCCACCACCTCGCGCTGGTAGAGGTAGTCGGCTTCTCCGGTGAAGTTGCCGATGAGGCCGCCGGCCTCGGTGATGATCAGCGAGCCTGCGGCCACGTCCCAGGGGTTCAGGCCGGTCTCGAAGAAGCCGTCGTAGTAGCCCGCGGCCACGTAGCACAGGTCCAGCGCCGCGGCGCCTGGGCGGCGCAGGCCGGCGCAGCTCTGCATCACCTCTTCGAACATCTTCACGTAGCGCTTGAAGTTGTCGCCCTTGCGGAAGGGGAAGCCGGTGCCGATGAGCGCGTCGCTGATGCGCGTGCGCTTGGACACACGCAGCCGGCGGTCGTTCAGGAACGCGCCGCGCCCGCGCGACGCGTAGAACATGTCGTTGCGGGTGGGGTCGTACACCACCGCCTGGTGCACCTGGTTGCGGTGCGCCAGCGCGATGCTCACGGCGTAGACCGGGAAGCCGTGGATGAAGTTGGTGGTGCCGTCCAGCGGGTCGATGATCCAGACGAACTCGCTGTTCTTCGCACCGTGCGTGCGGCCCGATTCCTCGGCCAGGATGCCGTGGCCCGGGTAGGCCTCGAGCAGCGTCTCGATGATGATGTTCTCGGCCATCTGGTCGACTTCGGAGACGAAGTCGTTGGGGCCTTTGCTGCCGACCTTCAGCACCTCCAGGTCCAGCGCCGCGCGGTTGATGATGGACCCCGCTGAACGTGCCGCCTTGATGGCGATGTTGAGCATGGGGTGGAGCGCTTGCGACATGGGACGGGCCTTGTGCTGGGGGCAGGTGGTGCGGTGGGCAGGGAGAAAGAGCGTCGCGGCGACAATCGTCCACCGCGAAAGCCCCGATTTTAGCCGCGATGACCGACCCGACCCGCTTCATCCTCGTGCACACCAGCCACGCCGGCAACGTCGGCGCCACTGCGCGCGCGATGAAGGTGATGGGTTTCACGGACCTGGTGTTGGTGCGCCCGCGTTTTGCCGACGTGCTGAGCCGCGACGAGACGCTGGCCATGGCCAGCGGCGCCACCGACGTGCTGGCGGCCGCGCGTGTGGTCGACACGCTGGGCGAGGCGCTGGACGGCGTGCAGCACGCCTGCGCCACCGCGATGACGCCGCGCGACTTCGGCCCGCCCACCTTCGAGCCGCGGCAGCACTTCGCCCGCCTGGCCGCCGAGCCGCTGCAGGTGGCCTTCGTCTTCGGCCCCGAGCGCACCGGCATGCACAACGACGACGTCTACCGCTGCCACAGCTGCCTGAGCATCCCCACCCACCCCGACTACGGCTCGCTGAACCTGGCGCAGGCGGTGCAGCTGATCGCCTACGACTGGCGCCAGGCGCTGGGTGGATTCAGCGTGCAGCCGCGCACGCCCGACCCGGTGCGGGCCGACGCGGTGGCGGTGCAGGGCGTGCTCGACCACTGGCAGCAGGTGCTGGTGGACATCGGCTACCTGGACCCGGCGGCGCCGAAGAAGCTGATGCCGCGGCTGCAGCAGCTGCTGCACCGCGCGACGCTGACCAGCGAAGAGGTGCACATCCTGCGAGGCATTGCCCGGGCGGCGGCGCAGCCGAGACGGCAGCGCGGTTGAAGCGCCGCGGCTACACTGAGCCGCCCCTGCCAACCCAGGAAGTGCCATGTTCAGCCGCCTGCGAGAAGACATCGCCTGCATCCTCGAGCGCGACCCCGCGGCGCGCTCGTGGTGGGAAGTGCTGACCTGCTACCCCGGCCTGCATGCGCTGATCGTGCACCGCCGCGCGCACTGGTTCTGGCGCCACGGGCTGCGCTGGGCCGGGCGCTTCACCTCGCACATCGGTCGCATGCTCACGGGCATCGAGATCCACCCCGGCGCCACCATCGGCCGCCGGGTCTTCATCGACCACGGCATGGGCGTCGTCATCGGCGAGACGGCCGAGATCGGCGACGGCTGCACCATCTACCAGGGCGTCACGCTGGGCGGCACCTCGCTGGGCCGCGGCACCAAGCGCCACCCCACGCTGGGCAAGAACGTCATCGTCGGCGCCAACAGCATGGTGCTGGGCGGCTTCACGGTGGGCGACGGCGCCCGCGTGGGTTCGGCCGCCGTGGTGCTGAAGCCGGTGCCGCCCGGTGCCACCGCGGTGGGCAACCCGGCGCGCATCATCGCCGCCGAGTCCGACGCCGCACGCGAGGCCGTGGCCGCGAAGATGGGCTTCTCGGCCTACGGCCTGACGCAGGGCGACGACCCGGTGTCGCAGGCGATGAAGGGCCTGATCGACAACGCCGCCGGCCACGAGCACCAGATCGCGCTGCTGTGGGCCGCGATCGAGAAGCTCTCGGCCCGCGCCCGCGAGCTGCCGGCGCAGGACTGCGTGCCCGATGACGCCCACACCACCGAGCAGTTCGACGCCGAGGGGCTGAGCCGGCTCGTCAAGTAGCCGGGCGGCGCCGGCGGGGCAGCGTCAGGCGGTGCGCGGCGCGCGGATCGCGCTCTTCGGCCGGAAGGCCTTGCACACCGCCGTGTCGGTTTCCAGGTACGGCCCGCCGATCAGGTCGATGCAGTAGGGCACGGCCGCGAAGATGCCGTGCACCGGCGGCGTCTGCTGCGGCAGGCCTTCCAGCGTCTCGGCGATGGCCTTGGGCTGGCCCGGCAGGTTGATGACGAGCGCACGGCCGCGGATCACCGCCACCTGGCGCGACAGGATGGCCGTGGGCACGAAGGCCAGGCTGATCTGCCGCATCTGTTCGCCGAAGCCGGGCATGACCTTGTGCGCGATGGCCAGCGTGGCCTCGGGCGTCACGTCGCGCAGCGCCGGGCCAGTGCCGCCGGTGGTGAGCACGAGGTCGCAGCCGGCCACGTCGACCAGCTCGACCAGCGTGGCGCTGATGCCGGCCTGCTCGTCGGGGATCAGCCGTTCTTCCCAGGTAATGGGGTTGCGCAGCGCGCGTGCGAGCCAGTCCTTCAGTGCCGGGATGCCCTTGTCCTCGTAGACGCCGGCGCTGGCGCGGTCGCTGATGGAGACGACGCCGATGCGCACCGGGTCGAAGTCGGAAGTCGTGGAGCTCATACGACGATGAACGGCTTGATGAACTGGAACAGCTCGCGGTAGTTGCGGGTCTGGCGCTTCTCCGGCGGCAGGCCGGCGTCGCGGCGGGCGGCGCGCACCAGGCTGCGCAGCTGCTGCGTGTCGGTGTCGGGGTGCTGCTGCAGCCACTGCGTCAGCGCCTCGTCGTCGGCCACCAGCGCGTCGCGCCAGCGCTCGGTCTCGTGCAGGCGCAGCGTCTCCTTGGCCGACCCGAGCGCGGCTTCGGCCACGGCCTCGCGCAGCACGTCTTCGTCGGCACTGCGCATCAGCTTGCCCACGTACTGCAGCTGCCGGCGTTTGCCTTCGTGCGAACGCGTCTTGCGAAGCTCGACGATGGCGTCGCGCAGCGCCTCGGGCATGTCGATGCGGGCCAGCCGGGCGTCGGACAGCGCCGCGACCTGCTCGCCCAGCGTCTGCAGCTCGTGCGACTTCTGCTTCAGCTGCGTCTTGCTCGGCCGCTCGGCGGCGCTGTCTTCGTCGCCGAAGTCGCCGTAGTGGATGTCGATGCCGCGGTGCGGCGCCGCACGTTTTGCCATGGGCCGGTCTGCTGGAAGGGGGGCCGGTATCATAGTCGCGACCTCTTTTTCCACGGCGCCCGCGCCCCGCCCATGTCCTCTTCCAGCAGCACCGCCATCGGTTTCGCCTACCGCCAGGACCAGTTCCAGCAGATCGTCGAAGACGTGCTCGCCCGCGCGAAAGCGCTGGGGGCCAGCGACGCCGGCGCCGAGGTCAGCGAAGGCGTGGGGCTGTCGGTGTCGGTGCGCATGGGCGAGCTCGAGAACGTCGAGCGCAACCGCGACAAGTCGCTCGGCGTCAGTGTCTACCTGGGGCAGCGCCGCGGCAATGCCAGCACCTCCGACTTCTCGCCCGCGGCGCTGCAGCAGACGGTGCAGGCGGCCTACGACATCGCCCGCTTCACGGCCGAAGACCCGGTGGCCGGCCTGCCCGATGCCGACGACCTGGCCACGCCGGCCGAGGTGGCGCGCGACCTGCAGCTGTTCCACCCCTGGGCCGTGGATGCCGAGGAGGCCGCCGCGCTGGCCCAGCGCTGCGAGGCGGCGGCGCTGGCGGTCAGCCGCCGGATCAGCAATTCCGAAGGCGCCGGTGTCTCGGCGCAGCAGTCGCACTTCTGGGCCGGCAACAGCCGCGGCTTCCGCGGCGGCTATGCCAGCTCGCGCCACTACCTGAGCGTCAGCCCGATCGCCGGGAAGGGCCGCGCGATGCAGCGCGACGCCTGGTACACCTCGATGCGCGACGCCACCGAGATGGCCAGCCCCGAGGCCGTGGGCCGCTATGCCGCCGAGCGCGCGCTGTCGCGGCTGCACTCGCGGCGCGTGCCCACGGGCCAGGTGCCGGTGTTGTTCGAGAACACCGTGGCCGCCGGGCTGCTGGGCGCCTATGTGCAGGCCACCTCGGGCGGCTCGCTGTACCGCAAGGCCAGCTTCCTGGTCGACAGCCTCGGCAAGCAGGTGCTGCCCAAGCACGTGGACATCACCGAGGACCCGCATGTGCTGAAGGGCAAGGGCAGCGCGCCGTTCGACGACGAAGGCGTGCGCACGCGCGCGCGCACCGTGGTGCAGGGCGGCGTGGTGCAGGGCTACTTCCTGTCGAGCTACTCGGCGCGCAAGCTGGGCATGCAGACCACCGGCCATGCCGGCGGCTCGCAGAACCTGTTCATGACCAGCCGCCGCACGCGGCCGGGCGACGACCTGCCGGCGATGCTGAAGAAGCTGGGCCGCGGCCTCTTCGTCACCGAGCTGATGGGGCAGGGCGTCAACTACGTCACCGGCGACTATTCGCGTGGCGCCGCGGGCTTCTGGGTCGAAGACGGCCAGATCGCGTACCCGGTGCACGAGATCACCATCGCCGGCAACCTGCCCGACATGCTCAAGGGCATCACGGCCATCGGCGCCGACGTCTACAACAGCGGCAGCAAGTCCATCGGCTCGGTGCTGGTCGAGCGTATGCAGATCGCAGGCGCCTGAGCGCGCCCGCACGCGCCGCGTCACCGGGTTGACCCGGGCAGGACAAACCCGAAATTCAGGCACTTTCAAGGTGACAAGCCCACACTGACGGCACGGCTGTCGATCCGACGGCCCGCAGCCAACCCGCCACGTCGGCGACGCGCTGCCACCGACAGTTTGAGGAGACATCACCATGGAACGTCGTTCGTTCGTTCGCGGCGCCGGGCTGGCCGGCGTGCTGGCTGCGGGCGTGGCCCCGGCCGTCGTGCACGCACAGGCCAACATCCGCTGGCGCCTGGCGTCGAGCTTCCCGAAGTCGCTGGACACCATCTACGGCGCCGCCGAGGTGTTCTCGAAGAAGGTCAACGAGATGAGCGGCGGCAAGTTCCAGATCAGCGTGCACGCTGGCGGTGAACTGGTGCCGGCGTTCGGCGTCGTCGATGCGGTGCAGGCGGCCACGGTGGAGATGGCCCACACCGCGCCGTACTACTTCTTCGGCAAGGACCCCACCTTCGCACTCGGCTGCGCCATCCCCTTCGGCCTGAACAGCCGCCAGATGAGCGCCTGGACCTACGAGGGCAACGGCCTGAAGCTGATGCGCGAGTTCTACGCCAAGTACAGCATCATCAGCTTCCCGGGCGGCAACACCGGCGCGCAGATGGGCGGCTGGTTCCGCAAGGAAGTGAAGTCGCTGGCCGACATGAAGGGCCTGAAGTTCCGCATCGGCGGCTTCGGTGGCCGCGTGCTCGAGCGCATCGGCGGCGTGCCGCAGAACATCCCTGGCGGCGAGATCTACCAGTCGCTGGAGAAGGGCACGATCGACGCCGCCGAGTGGGTGGGTCCGTACGACGACGAGAAGCTGGGCTTCTACAAGGTGGCTCCGTTCTATGCCTACCCGGGCTGGTGGGAAGGCGGCCCGCAGCTGGACTTCTACATCAACGACAAGGCCTTCAACGGCCTGTCGGCCGAGTACAAGGCCATCGTCGAGACGGCGGCCTCGCACGCCCACGTCGAGATGCAGGCCCGCTACGACGCGCGCAACCCGGCGGCGCTGAAGCGCCTGGTCGGCAACGGCACCAAGCTGTTCCGCTTCCCGAAGGAAGTGATGGAAGCGTCGTTCAAGGAAGCCATGGCGCTGTACAGCGAGCTGTCGGCCACCAACCCGGCGTGGAAGAAGATCTACGAGGACTACTCGGCCTTCCGCCGTGATTCGAACCTGTGGTTCCGCTTCACCGAAGCCGGCTTCGACGACTTCATGCAGCAGCAGAAGCTCTGACCGGCTCCGGCCGCTGAGCAGCGAAGGCCCCCACGCGGGGCCTTCGCCGTTTCTTCTCCACCTCGGCACAGTTTCTGCGCCGCACCTGGCTGCATCCGCGCAGCCTGCGGGTGCCTAGAATTTTCGACGGCCTGTCAGCCGACGGGCCGCGTCGAAGACTTCTGGAGAAGAGATCCCATGGAAAGACGTTCCTTCGTGCAGGGCGCCGGGCTGGCCGGCGTGCTGGCCGCCGGCGTGGCGCCTGCCATCGTGCACGCACAGGCCAACATCCGCTGGCGCATGGCGTCCAGCTTCCCGAAATCGCTGGACACCATCTTCGGTGCCGGCGAGGCCTTCGCGAAGAAGGTCGGCGAGATGACCGGCGGCAAGTTCCAGATCAGCGTGCACGCCGGTGGCGAGCTGGTGCCGGCGCTGGGCATCGTCGACGCGGTGCAGAACGCCACCGTCGAGTGCGGCCACACCGTGCCGTACTACTACTTCGGCAAGGACCCCACGTTCGCCATCGGCGCGGCCATCCCGTTCGGCCTGAACAGCCGCCAGATGAGCGCCTGGACCTACGAGGGCAACGGCCTGAAGCTGATGCGCGAGTTCTACGCGAACTACAACATCATCAGCTTCCCCTGCGGCAACACCGGCGCGCAGATGGGCGGCTGGTTCCGCAAGGAAGTGAAGACCCTGGCCGAGATGAAGGGCCTGAAGTTCCGCATCGGCGGCTTCGCCGGCCGCATCGTCGAGCGCCTGGGCGGCGTGCCGCAGAACATCCCGGGCGGCGAGATCTACCAGTCGCTGGAGAAGGGCACGATCGACGCCGCCGAATGGGTGGGCCCGTACGACGACGAGAAGCTGGGCTTCCAGAAGGTGGCGCCGTTCTACGCCTACCCGGGCTGGTGGGAAGGCGGCCCGCAGGTCGACATGTTCATCAACCGCAAGGCCTACGACGCGCTCAGCCCCGAGTACAAGGCCATCGTCGAGGCCGCAGCCTCACACGCCCACGTCGACATGCAGGCCAAGTACGACGTGCGCAACCCGGCGGCGCTGAAGCGGCTGGTGGCCAACGGCGCCAAGCTGTTCCGCTTCCCGCGCGAGATGATGGACGCGGCCTTCAAGGAGTCGCAGGCCATCTACAGTGAACTGTCGTCCAGCAACCCGGCCTGGAAGAAGATCTACGAGGACTACGCCGCGTTCCGCCGCGACGCCAACCTGTGGTTCCGCTTCACCGAAGCCGGCTTCGACGACTTCATGCAGCAGCAGCGCCTGTAAGCAGCTGCCGCGCTGCGCAATGAAAGAAGGGGCCCCGCGGGGCCCCTTGTCGTTGTGCGGCGGCATGGCCCGCCGGGCCACTGTCGCCTACTCCTTCTTCTTGTCCTGCTCGTTGGCGCGGCGGATCGCCTCCATCGGGTCTTCTTCCGCCTGCTGTGACTGGCCGCCTTCTGCCGCCGGGAACTCCGGCTCGGGCTTGACCTCGTCGCGCATCTTGTCGACCTCCATCTGCAGCTGGTCGATGTTGCCCATGTTCTTCGGTCCCGTGTCGCGGCTGACGATGCCCGGGAACGCGATGATCAGGCCGACCATGATGATCTGGATCACCACGAACGGCACCGCTCCCCAGTAGATCTGCCCCGTCGTCACGCGCGGGATGATGCGGTTGACGATGCGGTCCTTGTAGTCCTCGGTGGGGGCCACGCTGCGCAGGTAGAACAGCGCGAAGCCGAACGGCGGGTGCATGAACGAGGTCTGCATGTTCACCGCCAGCAGCACGCCGAACCACACCGGGTCGATGCCCAGCTTGATGGCCACCGGCCCCAGCAGCGGCACGACGATGAAGCTCAGCTCGAAGAAGTCGAGGAAGAACGCAAGGATGAAGATCAGGATGTTGACGACGATCAGGAAGCCCACCTGACCGCCCGGCAGCGCGGTCAGCAGGTGTTCCACCCACAGAGGGCCGTCGACGCCCTGGAACGACAGGCTGAACACCGTGGAGCCGATCAGGATGAAGACGACGAAGCACGAGAGCTTCATCGTGGAATCCATCGCCTGGCGCATCAGCTTCAGGTCGAGGCGGCGGCGTGCGATGGCCATCACCAGCGCACCCACAGCACCCATCGCGCCACCTTCGGTGGGCGTCGCGATGCCCAGGAAGATGGTGCCCAGCACCAGGAAGATGAGCGCCAGGGGCGGAATCAGCACGAAGGTCACGCGCTCGGCGATCTTCGACAGCAGGCCGAGCTTGAACACCTTGTTCAGCACCGCCAGCACGAAGGCTGCGCCCACGCCCACGCACATCGAGATGACGACGGTTTCGTCGAGCGGCGTGCCCTCGGGGCGGCTTTTGGCGAACAGCACGGCCAGCGCCACCGACGCCACGAACAGAACGCCCAGCGACATCAGGCCCGAGCCGCCGTTGGCTTCGCGGTAGGTGCGCGCCTCGGGGGGCAGGGCAGGCGCCCACTGCGGCTTGAAGATGGCCACCAGCGCGATGTAGCCCACGTACAGGCCCGTCAGCACGAAGCCGGGCACGAAGGCGCCCTTGTACATGTCGCCCACGCTCTGGCCGAGCTGGTCGGCCATGATGATCAGCACCAGCGACGGCGGGATGATCTGCGCCAGCGTGCCCGAGGCCGCGATGACGCCGGTGGCGATGCGCCGGTCGTAGCCGTAGCGCAGCATGATGGGCAGCGAGATCAGGCCCATGCTGATGACCGAGGCCGCGACGACGCCGGTGGTGGCGGCCAGCATGGCACCCACCAGGATGACGGCGAAGGCGAGGCCGCCGCGGATCGGCCCGAACACCTGGCCGATGGTGTCGAGCAGGTCTTCGGCCATGCCCGAGCGTTCGAGGATCAGGCCCATGAACGTGAAGAACGGGATCGCCAGCAGCGTGTCGTTCTGCATGATGCCGAAGATGCGCAACGGCAGGGCCTGCATCAGCGTGGCGGGCAGCAGACCCATCTCGATGCCGATGAAGCCGAACAGCAGGCCGCAGGCCGCCAGCGAGAAGGCCACCGAGTACCCGATCAGCAGGAACGCGAACAGGCCCAGGAACATGATGGGCGCCATGTTGGCGCTGAAGAACTCGAACATCACTTGGCTCCTTCGGCTTGCTTGCGCAGGAACTCGGCGAGTTCTTCTTCGTCGGACTTGGCCTTGGCCTTCTTCGTGGGGTCGTCTGCCAGACCCATCAGGAAGCCGACGCGCTTGATGAGTTCCGACACGCCTTGCAGCATCAGCAGCGCGAAGCCCACGGGCACCAGCGCGTACACCGGCCAGCGGATCAGGCCGCCGGCGTTGGACGACATCTCGCCGCTCTCATAGGCCCGCATGACGAGCGGCCAGACGAGGTTGATGACCTCGATGGTGAACGGAAACAGGAACAGCACGATGCAGACCGATTCGATGATGATCTGCGTGCGCTTGCTGAACTTGCCCAGGATGATGTCGATGCGCACATGCTCCTGGCGCAGCATGGTGTAGCCGGCCGCCAGCAGGAACACCGCGGCGAACAGGTACCACTGCACCTCGAGGAAGGCGTTCGAGCTCATGTCGAACGCCTTGCGGACCACGGCGTTCACGGCGCTGATCAGCACCGCCACCAGGATCAGCCAGGACACCCAGCGACCGACGAACTCATTGAGTCCGTCGATCCATTTCGATAGCCGCAACAAGGCCGTCATCTCGTCTCCTCCGTATGTGTCGACAACCCGGGCAGCGAGACCCGAGCCAACCACAGAGACTGTAGGCGCTTGTCACTGAAAGGCCGCTGAAACGGCCGGCGTGCGGGCCCTGGGGCATACCCGCAGGCGCAGGGTCAGCGACCGCTGGCCAGCATGAACAGGTTCGTCGAGCGGGCGCCAGAACGGCAGAAGGCCAGCAGCGGGCGCGGCAGCTCGGCCAGCAGCTGGGCAAACGCCGCGATCTGTTCAGGTGACTGGTAGCCGCCGTCCACCGGCAGGTGGCGGTATTCGAGACCGGCGGCGCGGGCCGCGGCTTCCATCTCGGCGCTGCTGGGCTGGTCCGGGCCGTGCTCGTAGTCGGGCCGGTTGTTGACCACGCTCTTGAAGCCCGCGCGCGCGGCTTCGGCCATCGCATCGGGGGTGAGCTGGGGGGCGACGCAGACGTCGGGCGCAATGGCGCGCAGGGGCAGGGTGTTGCTCATGATGACTACTTTGCCAGAGCTTGCTTGACCGCGGCGGACACCAGCGCCATCTCGGCCTGGCCGCCGAGCTGCGCCTTGGCGGCCGCCATCACGCGGCCCATGTCGCCGGGGCCGGCGGCACCGAGTGCCGCCACCAGCGCCGCGACCGCTGCGTTCACCTCGTCGGCCGACAGCCGCTGCGGCAGGTAGACCTCGAGCACGCGCACCTCGGCGGCTTCCTTGTCGGCCAGGTCCTGCCGGCCACCCTGCGTGAAGGCGGCGATGGAGTCCTTGCGCTGCTTGATGAGCTTGTCGACGATGGCCACCAACTGCGTGTCGTCGAGCGTGATGCGTTCGTCCACCTCGCGCTGCTTGGCAGCCGCCAGCAGCATGCGGATGGTGCCCAGCCGCTCGCTGTCCTTGGCGCGCATGGCGGCCTTCATGTCGTCGTTGATGCGGTCTCGCAGGCTCATGGTGGTTCTAGTCAGGTGAAGGGCAGGACCAAAGAAAAGGCCCGCTGCGGCGTCCCGCGCGGGCCTTCGTCTCGAAGCGGCTGAACGCGCAGTGGCTTCAGTACAGCTTCTTGGGCAGCTGCATGCTGCGCACGCGCTTGAAGTGGCGCTTGACGGCCGCGGCCTTCTTGCGCTTGCGCTCCGACGTGGGCTTCTCGTAGAACTCGCGCGCGCGCAGTTCGGTCAGCAGACCGATCTTTTCGATGGTGCGCTTGAAACGGCGCAGGGCAACGTCGAACGGCTCGTTCTCTTTGACGCGGATGGTGGTCATGTAAGGAGGGATCCCAAAAAAAGATTGCGCTCGGTGTCTCGCGAGGCGGTGGTGCGCCGCAGGGGCCTTGAACTGTGTCGTGGCCCTTGCGTTACCTTCCGCCCTGCTGTTTCCGGATCAGCTCACCCCGGGATGTCCTGGGATGAACGCGAGATCGACACGCGGGTTTGCCAGCAAAGACCGCGATTCTAGCCCGAAACAACGCCAGGTGCCAAGGCGCGGGCGCAGGCCGCCGCCGAGGCCCAGGCCCACTGGAAGTTGTACCCACCGAGCCAGCCCGTCACGTCGACGACCTCGCCGATGAAGTGCAGGCCCGGCATGCGCTTGCTCTGCAGATCTTGCGAGCCGAGTTCGCGTGTGTCGACACCGCCGGCCATGACCTCGGCCTTGCGCCAGCCCTCGGTGCCGGTGGGCACGAGTTCCCAGCGCTGCAGGCTCTCGGCCAGCCGCGCCAGGTCGCGGTCCTTGGCCTCGGCCAGCGGGCGGTCGGCGGGCAGTTGCTGCAGTTGCAGCCAGGTCTCGGCCAGCCGGCCCGGCAGCAGCGCGGCGAGTTCGTTGCCCAGGTGCCGGCGCGAGGTGGCCTTGGCCGCCTGCAACTGCGCCGCCAGGTCGGCCGGCGCCAGCGCCACGCGCAGCGCCTGGCCGGGCTGCCAGAAGCTCGAGATCTGCAGCACCGCGGGGCCGCTGAGGCCGCGGTGCGTGAACAGCAGGTCCTCGACGAAACGGCCGCGCGCCTTGCCGGCGCCGGTCTCGATGGTCACCTCGAGCGACAGCCCCGCCAGCGCCGCGAACGGCGTCCACGGCGCCGGGTCGAAGGTCAGCGGCACCAGCGCCGGGCGCGGTTCGACGATGCCGTGCCCGAACTGGCGTGCCAGGCGCAGGCCCCAGTCGCTGGCGCCGATCTTGGGCACCGGCAGGCCGCCCGTGGCCACCACCACCTGCGGGGCGCGCACGGTGCCGCGGTCGGTGTCGAGCTCGAACCCGCCGGCGCCGTGGCGCACCGCTTGCACGCTGCAGGGCTGCCAGCGCTGCACGCCGCCAGCATCGCACTCGTCCAGCAGCAGGCGGATGATCTGCTCGGCCGAGTCGTCGCAGAACAGCTGGCCGCGGTGTTTTTCGTGGAAGGCGATGCCGTGCCGCTGCACCAGGGCGATGAACTCGGCGCTGCCGTAGCGCGCCAGCGCCGAGCGGCAGAAGTTCGGGTTCTGCGACAGGAAGTTGGCCGGGCCCACGTCGCGATTGGTGAAGTTGCAGCGGCCGCCGCCCGAGATGCGGATCTTCTCGGCCACCTTCTCGGCGTGGTCGAGCAGCAGCACGCGCAGGCCGCGCTGGCCGGCGATGCCGGCGCAGAAGAGTCCGGCGGCGCCGGCACCGACGATGACGACGTCGAAGGACAACATGGCGCCGATTGTCGTCGGCGCGCCGCGGTGTTCAGGCGGCGCTGCGCTCTGCGGTGGCGGCAGCGTCCAAGGCGCAGGCTGCACGCGCGCGCAGCACGTCGCCGATCACCAGGATGGCCGGGCTGCCGAGGCCGCCGGCCGCGACGTCGTCGGCCAGCCGGGCCAGGGTCGTGACGCACTGGCGCTCCTGCGGCGTGCCGACGTGCTGCACCACGGCCGCCGGGGTGTGTGCTGGCAGCGCCTGCAGCAGGCCGTGCTGCAGCGTGGCCAGCCGCGCCATGCCCATGTAGACCACCAGCGTGAGGCCTTGCGCCGCGGCCGCGCCCAGCACCGCCCAGTCGGGCGCCGCGCCGCCTTCGCGCGCGTGGCCGGTGACGAGCATCACGCCGTGGGCGTGGTCGCGGTGGGTCCACGGCACGCCTAATGCGCCCGCGGCGGCCAGGCCCGAGGTGATGCCGTGCACCACCTCGACGGCGATGCCGTGTGCGCGCAGCGCCTGCGCTTCCTCGCCGCCGCGGCCGAAGACAAACGGGTCGCCGCCCTTCAGGCGCACCACACGTTCACCACGCTGCGCCTCGGTGACCATCAACCGCTCGATGAAGGCCTGCGGCGTGCTCTGGCAACCGCCGCGCTTGCCCACGTGCACCACGCGCGGGGGCTTGCGCCGGCCGCGCAGCGCGGTGGCCAGCACGGCGTCGCTGACGAGATCGTCGACTAGCAGCACGGTGGCGCGGCGCAGCACGCGCAGCGCCTGCAGCGTGAGCAGCTCGGGGTCGCCGGGGCCGGCGCCCACGAGGGCGCAGTCGCCGGTGCGCCGGGGCGCGTGCGAGGCGGTGCTCATGCGGTCTTCTCCCTCGCGGTGCGCGGTGCGCTGCGGCTGTCGATGCCCTCCAGCGCGGCCAGCAGCAGTTCCACCTGGCGCAGCAGCGGTGCCGGGGCGGGCTTTTCGCCGCTGAGCACCGACTGGATGTACAGCGCCGTGGTCGCGGCGTCGTGCTCGCGCGGCAGCAGCGGCAGTTCCGTGATCACGCCGTCCTGCGCCGGCACGCTCCAGGCCGGCCGCAGCTCGCCGTCCGTCCAGGTGTCGATGCGTGGCTGGCGGCGCGGGTCGGCCACGGCCTCGCCCTCGGTGCCGCGCAGCAGCATCGCGTCCACCCGGTCGCGCTGGGCCCAGGCCGACATCAGTGCACCGAACTCGGGGTGCGTGTAGCTGACCAGGCGCAGGCAGCGTGTGCCGGAGATGGGGTTCAGCATCTTGGCCACCGTGTGACCGGCATTGCGCACACCCACGACCCAGCGCACGTCGAGCAGGCGTTGCAGTGGCGCATACAGGGTCTCGCTGTGCACGAATGCGGGCTCGCGCCGTGCCCACAGACTGTGCACATCGTCGGCGTTATGTGCGAGCGGCAGGCCAAGGTCGTGGAAGATCGATGCCGTGGTCACGCGAGCCGGGTCGCGCGGCTGCCCATGCACCAGCACACGTGCGCCCTGCTGCGCCAGCGCCATCGCCAGCAGCGGCGTCAGGTTGGGCAGTCGGCGCGCGCCGTTGTAGGACGGGATGACCACCACCGGGCGATCGCTCTCGATCTGCAGGCAGCGCGCCTGCACCGCGGCCAGGAAGCCGGCCAGTTCGTCCAGCGTCTCGCCCTTCATGCGCATGGCCAGCACGAAGGCCCCGATCTCCAGGTCGGACACATGCCCGTCGAACACGGCGCCGAGCAGGTCTTCGGCCTGTGCCTGCGTCAGCGAGCGCGCGCCCGCGGCGCCGCGGCCGATCTCCTTGATGTACGGGGCGATGCGCATCGGCTGTCTCCGTTGTGCCTGCGGTGGTCTCGGTGGCTGTTCTGCCGGAAGAGTCCGCAAGAACCGGGCCTGCCGCCGTCCTGCGCTCAGGCCGGCACCGGTGTGACCTGCACGAGCCGCCGCAGTTCCGGCAGGCACGAGCCGCATTGTGTGCCGCAGCGCAATTGCTGTTGCAGTTGCGCCAGGCGCTGCGGGGCGTCGCCTTCGCAGCCGGCCAGCGCGCCGACGATGGTGTCGGCGTCGACGTCCAGGCAGTTGCAGACCTGGCGCCGGCGCGGTGCGGCCTGCACCGGCCCGAAGGGCGACAGCAGCTGGCGCGTGAGACCGTCGACCGGACGTTCGTCCTGCAGAAGGCCGCGCACCCAGGCTTCGGCCGCGGCGTCGCCAGCCAGCAGCACGCGCTGCAGCAGCGTGTCGGTGGTGCCGCGTTGCACCTGCAGCACGCGGCGCTGGCCGCGGGCCGGGTCGGCGTAGCGCAGCAGGTGGCGGTCGCCGGTGGCCAGGCCGAGTGCGGCTTCCACCGCATCGAGCACCGAGGCGTCAGGCGCCGTGGCGGCGGCGGCGCGCAGCAGCAGGCCGTCGCGCTGCTGGCCGAAAGGCACGACGGTGGCGAACTCGAAGTGCTGCATCAGACCGCGCAGCGCCGTGCGCGTGGCAGCCACGGCTTCGGGCCGCAGCCAGGCTGCGGCCAGCAGGCGCCAGGGCAGGGCCGCGGGCATCAGGCGCACGGCCGCGTGTTTCAGTTCGGGCTGGCGCGACTGCGGACAGGCGGCGCCGGTGGTCAGCAGGTTCACGCCGCCGGCCAGCGTCTCCGGCCCCCAGTGCATCGCGATGAAGGCCTGCGCCGGCGCCACGGCCTCGCTGCTGCGGGCCGGCAGCACCAGCGCGCCGCGGCGCGAGCGCACGCGCACGAGGTCGCCATCGGCCAGGCGCAGGCGTGCCATGTCCTGTGCGTGCAGGTCGATGCTGGGCTCGGGTGTGTGTCCGAACAGCCGCCCCAGCGTGCCGGTGCGCGACATGCCGTGCCACTGGTCGCGCAGCCGGCCGGTGGTCAGGCTGAACGGGAAGCGTGCGTCGCGCGCCTCGGCCAGCGGCACGAACGGCGTGTCGACGAAACGTGCGTGGCCGTCGGGCGTGGCGAACACGCCGTCTTCGTAGAGCCGGGTGCGGCCGGTGGTGGCGCCGGCCGGCAGCGGCCACTGCTGCGGGCCGGCGCTGTCGAGCAGTGGGTAGCTCAGGCCTGTGATGTCGAGGTCGCGGCCGCGCGTGCTTGCGCGGTGTTCGTTCCAGATGGCCTCGGGGCCGTCGTAGGGGAACAGCGTGGGCGCGCCCGGCCGCAGCCGTGTCTCGAGCCGCCGCGCGAAGTCGCAGGCGATCTGCCAGTCGTGCCGTGCCAGGCCGGGCGGCGGCACCGCGGCGCGCACGCGGCTGATGCGGCGTTCGCTGTTGGTGACGGTGCCGTCCTTCTCGCCCCAGCTGCTGGCCGGCAGCAGCAGGTGCGCGTGGGGCGCGGTGGCGGTGTGCTCGAAGGCTTCCTGCAGCACCACGAACTCGGCGCGCTGCAGCGCACGCTGCACGGTGGCCTGGTCGGGCATCGACTGGGCCGGGTTGGTACAGGCGATCCACAGCGCGCGGATCTCGCCGTCGGCCGTGGCCTGGAACATCTCGACCGCGGTCTTGCCCGGCCGCGCCGGCACGTCGGGCACGCCCCACAGCGCGGCCACTTCGGCGCGGTGCTGTGGGTTGACCAGGTCGCGGTGCGCCGACAGCAGGTTGGCCAGCCCGCCGACCTCGCGCCCGCCCATCGCATTGGGTTGGCCGGTCAGCGAGAACGGGCCCGCGCCGGGCCGGCCGATCTGGCCCGTGGCCAGGTGCAGGTGGATCAGCGCCGCGTTCTTCGCAGTGCCGGCCACGCTCTGGTTCAGGCCCTGGCAGTACAGGCTGAGTGTCGGGCGGCGCGTGCCGGTGGCGCTGTCGACGTTGGCGATCCAGCGTGCGGCCTGCACCAGGTCGGCTTCGGCGATGCCGCACAGCCGCGCCACTTCCTTCGGCGTGAAGTCGCGCACGCGGTCGCGCACCGCCTCGAAGCCGGTGGTGTGCGCGGCCATGAAGGCGTGGTCGACGCGGCCTTCCCACAACATCACGTGCAGCAGGCCGTGGAACAGCGCGACGTCGCTGCCGGGCAACAGCTGCAGGAACAGGTCGGCGATGCCCGCGGTCTCGGTGCGGCGCGGGTCGGCGACGATGATCTTCATCTGCGGCCGCGCGCGCTTGGCGGCTTCCAGCCGGCGGAACAGCACCGGGTGCGCCCAGGCCATGTTGGAGCCGGCGATGAACACCGTGTCGGCCAGGTCGAGGTCGTCGTAGCTGCAGGGCGGGGCATCGGCGCCCAGCGTGGCCTTGTAGCCGGCGACCGCGCTGCTCATGCACAGGCGCGAGTTGGTGTCGACGTTGTTGGTGCCGATCAGGCCCTTGGCGAGCTTGTTGAAGACGTAGTAGTCCTCGGTGAGCAGCTGGCCCGACAGGTAGAAGCCCACCGCGTCGGGCCCGTGCGCGGCGATGGTGTCGGCGAAGCGGCTCGCGGCCTCGTCGAGCGCCAGGTCCCAGACCACGGCCTGGCCGTGCAGGCGCGGCGTGCGTGCGCGCTGGTGCAGCGTGATCGGCGCGCTGGCAGTGAGCGCCAGCGTGCTGCCCTTGCTGCACAGCTGGCCGCGGTTGGCCGGGTGGTCGGGGTCGCCGCGCACGCCTGTGATCTGCGTGCCGTCGTGGGCGATCAGCACGCCGCAGCCGACGCCGCAGTATGGGCAGGTGCTGCGGGTCTCGTGCAGGGCGGGCATGGCGGTCAATCCAGCGCCCGGGTGGCGAGTTCCTCGGCGTCGAGCGACACCACGCCGCCCGCCAGCTGCACCGCAAAGCGTGCCGTGCAACCGTGGTCGGGCTCGCGCGCTTCGCCGCTGGCCAGGCCGATGGTCCAGTTGTGCAGCGGGCAGGCCACGCTGTCGCCGAAGACGATGCCCTGCGACAGCGGCCCGCCCTTGTGCGGGCAGCGGTCGAGCAGCGCGAAGACACGGTCGTCGGCGGTGCGGAAGATCGCCACTTCGGGCCCGCGCGCGCGCGCCACGCGGCGTGCGCCCAGCACCGGAATGTCGTCGAGCAGGCAGATGCGTTTCCAGTCGGCCATCACGCGGCTCCCACGGGCTGGAACTGGCGCATGTCGACACCGGCCTTGTCGAACTCGAACCACGGGTCGGGCTCGCCGTCCAGGCTGTACTGCAGGCGTTCCCACAGCGCCTTGCGCCCCGCCGCGTCGTCGAGGATGCGCTTCTTCACGTGGTCGAGGCCGACGCGGTTGACGTAGTGCACGGTGCGCTCGAGATACCAGCCTTCCTCGCGGTAGAGCTGGCAGAAGGCGCCGGTGTATTCCAGCACCTCTTCGGGCGTCTTCAGCTTGGTGAAGAAGTGCGCCACCTCGGTCTTGATGCCGCCGTTGCCGGCGATGTACATCTCCCAGCCGCTGTCCACGCCGATGATGCCGACGTCCTTGATGCCGGCCTCGGCGCAGTTGCGCGGGCAGCCGCTGACGGCGAACTTCACCTTGTGCGGCGCGTACATGCGCCACATCGCGCGTTCCAGGTCCTTGCCCATCTGCGTGCTGTCCTGGGTGCCGAAGCGGCACCACTCGCTGCCGACGCAGGTCTTCACGGTGCGCAGCGCCTTCGCGTAGGCATGGCCGCTGGGCATGCCGATGTCCTTCCACACCGCGGGCAGGTCTTCCTTCTTCACGCCCAGCAGGTCGATGCGCTGGCCGCCGGTGACCTTCACGGTCGGGATCTTGTACTTGTCCACGGCGTCGGCGATGCGGCGCAGCTCGTCGGCCGTGGTCTCGCCGCCCCACATGCGCGGGATCACGCTGTAGGTGCCGTCCTTCTGGATGTTGCCGTGCGCGCGCTCGTTGATGAAGCGGCTCTGCGGGTCGTCGTGCGCTTCCTTGGGCCAGGTGCTGATGAGGTAGTAGTTCAGCGCCGGGCGGCAGCTGGCGCAGCCGTTGGGCGTGCGCCAGCCCATCGTGGCAATGACGCTGTCGATGGTGAGCAGCTTGTGCTCGCGGATCGCCTGGCGCACGTCGGCGTGGCTGGCGTCGGTGCAGCCGCACAGTGCCTTCTTCTTCGGTGCGGCGCTGTAGTCGCCGCCGGCGGTGAACATCAGCAGCTGCTCCACCAGCCCGGTGCAGCTGCCGCAGCTGGCGCTGGCCTTGGTGTGCTTGCGCACCTCGTCCAGCGTGAACAGGCCCTTGTCCTTGATGGCCTTGCAGATGCTGCCCTTGGTGACGCCGTTGCAGCCGCAGACTTCGTCCGTGTCGGCCATGGCCGCGGCCTTGTTGTGGCCCTGGTGGCCGACGTCGCCGATGTTGCTTTCGCCGAACATCAGCTTGTCGCGGATGTCGGCGACCTTGCGGCCGTCGCGCAGCAGCTTGAAGTACCAGCTGCCGTCGACCGTGTCGCCGTACAGGCAGGCGCCGATGAGCTTGTCGTCCTGCAGCACCAGCTTCTTGTAGACGCCGCCGACGGGGTCGGACAGCACGATCTGCTCGGTGCCCGGGCCGCCGGTGAAGCTGCCGGCCGAGAACAGGTCGATGCCGGTGACCTTCAGCTTGGTGCTGGTCTGGCTGCCGGTGTAGCGGCCGATGCCGAACTGCGCCAGGTGCGTGGCGCAGACCTTGCCCTGCTCGAACAGCGGCGCCACCAGGCCGTAGGCGATGCCGCGGTGCGCCGCGCACTCGCCCACCGCGTAGATGCGCGGGTCGGTGATGGTCTGCAGCGTGTCGTTGACGACGATGCCGCGGTGGCAGTGCAGGCCGGCGCTCTCGGCCAGCGTGGTGTTGGGGCGGATGCCGGCGGCCATCACCACCAGGTCGGCCGGGATCTCGGTGCCGTCCTGGAAGCGCACGGCGCCGACGCGCGCGCCGCCGGCTGCGGGCAGCAGCGCCTGGGTCTGCGCGCCGATCAGGAACTGCAGCCCGCGGTCTTCCAGCGACTTCTGCAGCAGTTGCCCGGCGGTGTCGTCGAGCTGGCGCTCCATCAGCCAGGGCGCGATGTGCACCACCGTCACCTGCATGCCGCGCAGCATCAGGCCGTTGGCGGCCTCCAGCCCGAGCAGGCCGCCACCGATGACGACGGCGTGCCGGTACTTCGTGGCCGCGTCGATCATGGCCTGCGTGTCGGCGATGTCGCGGTAGGCGATGACGCCGTCCAGGTCCTTGCCCGGCACGGGCAGCACGAAGGGCAGGGAGCCGGTGGCGATCAGCAGCCGGTCGTAGGGCGCCTCTGTGCCGTCGTCGGCACGCACGATGCGGCGCACGCGGTCGATGCACGCCACGCGCTTGCCCAGGTGCAGCGTGATGCCGTTGTCGCGGTACCAGTCCAGCGGGTTGAGAACGATCTGCTCGAGCGTCTGCTCGCCGGCCAGCACCGGGCTGAGCAGGATGCGGTTGTAGTTGGGGTGCGGTTCGGCGCCGAAGACGGTGATGTCGTACAGGTCGGGTGCGATCTTCAACAGCTCTTCGAGCGTGCGCACACCGGCCATGCCGTTGCCGATGAGAACGAGACGGGACTTCTTCATGGAGGACCTTTGTGCTGACGTGCCGACATGCTTCGAGCCCGACCGACCGGCTCCAGGCGCCGGGCATTCGGGAACAGGTCTGCGCACGTCGCTGTGCACAAAGGGTGGCAGGTCGCCCTGCCGAGCCCGGGTGCGCCATCGCACCTGCCGGCAGCGGCAGCAGGTTCCGTGCCAGTTCAACCCCGGACTTGCGCCCCCGCAGGCACGGGAGATCGCTGCGGATTGGTGCAAAGACAGCCGCTTTTGCACCGAACGGGGTCAGGAGGCCGCGGGTAGCATCGTCAGTTCAAGTTAGGGGCGGAGCCGGCGATGTTGCTTGATCTGTCCTTCCCTGCCACCCAAGATAAGGTTCCGCGCGGGTCGCCGACAGGCCCGTTGTCCGAGCCGCTTTCGAGGAACCCGCTCGTCATGACGCCGTCACTCGCAGAAGTCGCATCGGACGTTCCGATGGACGCGCTGCTCGCAGCCCTGCTGCCCGCGGTGCTGGCCCGCAAGGGCGACCTGCTCGCGGTGAAGGACGCGCGCAGCGGGCGCCACGTGCATGTCAACGAAGCCATGGCGAAATGGCTGCGGCGGCCGGCCGACGACGTGGTGGGCCGCACCGATGCCGAGCTGTTCGACGCCACGCTGGCCACCGCGATGCGGGCCGCCGAGCAGACGGTGCTGGCGCAAGGCGAGGCCGGGGCCGTGCTCGTCAGCGAACACAGCTTCGAACATGCCGGCACGCGCCACGACTTCAGCGTGCTGCGCCAGGCCAGTGCCGCCGACCGCGAAGGCCGCCGCTGGCTCACCAGCGTCTGGACCGACCTTGCGCCCGCCCGCCAGCGCGACGCGCAGCTGCGCCAGGCGCTCGAGCAGATCGAACAGCAGCAGCGCGCCAACGACGCGCTGCGCCGCGAACTGGCCGACCAGGCCCTGCGCGACCCGGCCTCGGGCCTGTACACGCGCGCGCACTTCGAAGACCAGTTGCGGCGCGAGGTCGACCTGTCCACGCGCGAGCACCGCGAGTTCGCGGTCGTCTTCGTCGAGCTCGACCCCCCCAGCGAGAAGGTGCGTGCGCTCGGCGAAGCCGGCCAGGCGCGCATCCTCGAAGCCATGGGCCGGCTGCTGCGCGGCGGCACCCGTGCGATGGACGCCTCGTGCCGCCACGACGACCGGCGCTTCGCCGTGCTGCTGTCGGGCGTGGGCCTGGCCACCGCGCATGCGCGCATGGAAGGGCTGCGCCGCCAGTGCGCCACGCAGATCGTGGTGCAGGACGGCGTCGAGCTGTCGTTCAGCGTCTCGATGGGCGTGGCCAGCTTCCCGCACACCGCGCACACGCAGGACGAGCTGCTCGCGGCCTGCAGCGCCGCGCTGGCCGAGGCGCAGCGCCGCGGCGGCAACCACGTCACGCTGGCGGCAATCCGCTTCGACGCGAGCTGAAGCGCCGCGGCGCGCGGTGCGCGCCCGCGTTCAGGCGAAGGCGCGGTGCAGCATCGTGGCGGCCAGCGCCAGCAGCAGCACGCCGAACACACGCTTGAGCTTCCGGGTGTCCATGCGCTGCGCCGTGCGCGCGCCCAGCGGCGCCATCGTCACGCTGGCTGCCGCGATCACCGCCAGCGCCGGCAGGTACAGGTAGCCGAACGCGCCGGGCAGCGCCGGCGGCACCGACCAGCCGGCGACCACGTAGCCCGCTGTGTTGGCCAGCGCGATCGGGAAGCCGAGCGCGGCGCTGGTGCCCACCGCGTGGCGGATCGGCACGTTGCACCAGGTCATGAACGGCACCGACATGAACGCGCCGCCGGCCCCCACCAGGCCGGAGACCAGGCCGATCGCGCCGCCGACGGCCGTCTGCCCCGCCACGCCGGGCATCTGCCGGCTCGGCTTGGGCTTCTTGTCGCGGAACATCTGCAGTGCCGAATAGCCGATGAAGACGGCGAAGAACAGCGCCAGCCCCTGGCCCTTCACCAGCGCGAAGATGCCCGCGCCGCCGACGAGGCCGCCGAGCACGATGCCCGGCGCCAGCCAGCGCAGCAGGTCCCAGCGCACGGCGCCCAGCCGGTGGTGCGCGCGCACGCTGGACAGCGACGTGAACAGGATCGTGGCCATCGACGTGGCGATGGCCATCTTCACCGCCATGCCGCTGTCGACCCCGCGGTGCGACAAGATCAGCGTCAGGAACGGCACCATCATCATGCCGCCGCCCACGCCCAGCAGGCCGGCGAGAAAGCCGGTCACCACGCCGAGCGTCAGCAGCTCGGCGACGAGCAGGGGGCCGAGGTCCATCGGGCTACGCGGGCGCGTCCAGCCGCCGCAGCACGGCCTGCCATTCGTCGTCGCTGACCGGGGTGATGGACAGCCGGCTGCCCGGCTGCAGCACGCGCATCGTGGCCAGTTCGGGCGCGCCGCGCAGTTCGCGCAGCGGCAGCAGCCGCGTCTTGCGCACCAGCGTCACGTCGATCTCCAGCCAGCGCGGCTTCTCAGGCGTGGACTTGGGGTCGAAGTAGGGGCTGGCGGGGTCGAACTGCGTCGTGTCGGGACGCGTGCCACCGGCGATGCGGGCCAGGCCGGCGATGCCGGGCTCGGCGCACGACGAGTGGTAGAAGAGCACGTCGTCGCCCGGCTGCATGTCGTCGCGCATGAAGTTGCGCGCCTGGTAGTTGCGCACGCCGGTCCAGGGCACGGTCTGCTGTGGCGCGCGCGCGAGGTCGTCGATCGAGACCTCGTCGGGCTCGCTCTTCATCAGCCAGTGTCGGGGCATGGAGGCAGGAGGGAGAGGGTGTCCGCCGTGAACCGTGAGCCGCATTCCTGAACCCAGGGGGAAGTTCAGGTGGGCGAGGTCAACCAGGCTTCGGGTTCATCTGACGCGAGACGCTCACACCAGTCTGGCAATGTTCCAAGCCCTTGGTCGTAGACCATCGGTTCAAGGAAATATAAGACTCACGCGATCACGACGGACGAGTTCATTCTAGACCTGCCGGCGCCTGCTTGTGCAGTGCCGGACTTCACAGCAGCTGGCCGTCGTCGCCGAGCGCCTGGTCGATGCGCCGCACCAGCGCGGCCACGTCGGCGCTGTCTGCGTCACTGGCGTTGCCGGTCGGCGCGGCAGCGCGCGCCGGGCCGCGCTCGGCCAGCTGGTAGGCGAGGTTCAGCGCGGCCAGCACGGCGATGCGCTCGCGCGCCTTGACCTTGCCGCCGTCGCGGATGGCGCTCATCTCGTGGTCCACATGCGCCACCGCGGTGGCCAGCAGCGCCTCGCCGCCGTCGGGGCAGCCGAGGATGTAGCCCTGGCCCATGATGGTGACTTCGACCTGCTTCACTTGGGTTCCTCCCCGCTGTCGGCAACCGCGTCGCGCGCCGCCGGCAGCCGTGCCAGCAGGGCGTCGATGCGCGATCGCGCGGCCGCCAGACGGGACCGCAGGCTGTCGCGCTCGGTGGTCACCGCGGCCAGTTGCTGCTCGATCAGGGCGCTGGTGCGCTTGAGTTCCTCGTGCCGCAACACGAGGCGGTCGATGCGCTCGGCGAGATCCTGCAGATTGGCCATCTTCCAGCGTGCCTCATGGGGTAACCCTGGTCTTCATTGTAGGTGCGCCGAAGTCGCAGACGGCGCGCACCGCGCAGGCGTCGCACCGCGGTTTGCGCGCCTGGCAGACGTAGCGCCCGTGCAGGATGAGCCAGTGGTGCGCGTGCACGCGGTAGGCCGCCGGCACGCGCCGCAGCAGGCGCTCCTCGACTTCGAGCACGTTGCGGCCAGGCGCCAGCCCGGTGCGGTTGGCGACGCGGAAGATGTGCGTGTCCACGGCCATCGTCGGCTCGCCGAAGGCCACGTTCAGCACCACGTTGGCCGTCTTGCGGCCGACGCCGGGCAGGGCCTGCAGCGCCTCGCGCGTGCGCGGCACCTCGCCGCCATGCTGGTCGACGAGGATGCGGCAGGTCTGCAGCAGGTTCTTCGCCTTGGTGCGGTACAGGCCGATGGTGCGGATGAGGTCCGTGACGCGGTCCAGGCCCAGCGCCAGCATCGCCTGCGGCGTCGGGGCCAGCGCAAACAGCCGTTTCGTGGCCTTGTTCACGCTGACGTCGGTGGCCTGTGCCGAGAGCAGCACCGCCGCCAGCAGCTCGAACACGCTGGTGTACTCCAGCTCGGTCTGCGGGCTCGGATTGGCGGCCTGCAGCGTGGCAAAGAAAGTCTCGATCTGCGGAGCTTGCATGCGGGGCTTGTGTTTGGTGCGCAGCGGCCGATAACCGACCTGAGCCATGATCATCCACGAATCCCTGCGCCGCTGGTGCCTGCCCTGGGCGCGGCGCCAGCCCCCTGCCACCGCAGCGGCGGCCGCCTTCGATGCCCGCCGCGAACAGGCGCGCCTGGCGGAGCTGTCGCTGCGCCTGGCAGCGCGGCTGCTGCAGTCCTGCGAGACGCGGGGTGCCGGCTCCGGCCAGGCCCAGGCACTGTGCGACGGCCTCGTGGCGACCAGCCCGCACCTGCGCCTGGGCTGGGCCTGGTTCGGGCAGGCCGACACGCTGCTGATCGAGCCGCAGATCGTCTCGGGGCCGGCGGCGGCCTATGCGCGCACGCTGCGCGTGCAGCGCACGCGGCTCACCGCGCACGGCCCGGCGTTTCGTGCGCTGGCCGGCCGGCCGGTCGAACCGTTCAACGTCAGCGAGCTGTCGCTGTACGCGCCCTGGCGCGATGCGGCGCGCGACCACGCCGTGCGCTCGGTGGTGGCGTTGCCGCTGGCCGTTCCCGGAGACGCGCGGCGGGGTCTGTTCGTGCTGTACGCCGACGTGCCCGACTACTTCGAGGAGGTCGGGCTGGGCCTGTTCGACGCGCTGGCGCAGTTCGTCGCCGCCGTGCTGTCGCAGCAGTCGCAGCAGCTGGAGCTGGAGCGCCGTGCGCACACCGACGCACTGACCGGACTGCACAACCGCGCTGCCGCCCAGGCGGCGTTGCAGTCGCGCCAGGTGCAGCGGCCGCTGAGCCTGGTGCTGCTGGACCTGGACCACTTCAAGCTGGTCAACGACCGGCACGGCCACCCCGCGGGCGACGCCGTGCTGGCGGCGTGTGCGCAGCGGCTGCAGGCGCAGCTGCGCCACAACGACGGCATCGCGCGCTGGGGCGGCGAGGAGTTCCTGGTGTGGCTGCCGGCCACCGGCATCGTGGACGCTCGCAGGGTGGCCGAGAAGCTGCGGATGGCGCTGGCCGACGACCCGCTGCAGCTGCCGGGCGGCGGCAGCCTGCCGGTCACCTTGTCGGCCGGCGTGGCGTTGCTGGCCGACGGAGAGTCCGTCGAGCAGGCGCTGGCACGCGCCGACCGTGCGCTCTACCGCGCCAAGGCCGAAGGCCGCAACCGCCTGGCGCTGGCCTGATCAGCCCGTGCCCTGGCGTGCCCGCGCGCGTGCCAGTGCCGCCTCGATGACGGCGCGCTTCTTCTCGATGACCGCGGGGTCGGTGTGCAGCGTGTGGCTGGCCAGGTCGGCCAGCTTGGCCTGGGCCTTGGCCGCCAGGCGTTCGTCGTTCTCGCGCTTGTCGCGCGCAACGCGCGTCTGGCGGAAGGCGTAGCGCGCGCGCGCCAGGTCGGCATCGGCGGCGCTCCAGGCGCCCCAGCCGGTGCGGTCGCCCGTGACGGGAACCATCGCGATGCAGTCCACCGGGCAGGCCGGCACGCAGAGTTCGCAGCCGGTGCATTCGGCGTCGATCACGGTGTGCATCAGCTTGGACGCGCCGACGATGCAGTCCACCGGACAGGCCTTGATGCACAGCGTGCAGCCGATGCACCAGGCTTCGTCGATCACGGCCAGCGCGCGCGGACCCTCGGTGCCGTGGGCCGAGTCGAGCGGCAGCACCGGCCGGCCGGTGAGGGCGGACAGCCGCACGATCCCTTCCGCCCCGCCAGGCGGACAGCGGTTGTGAGGCACGCCCTCGGCAACGGCTTCGGCGTAGGCGCGACAGTCGGGGTAGCCGCAGCGCGTGCACTGCGTCTGTGGCAGCGCGGCGTCGATGCGGTCGGCGAGCGTGGTGTCGGCAGCGGCTGTCACGGAGAGGCCAACGCGGCCGAGCGCCCGGCGCCTGACCTCAGGCCGCCTTGCGTGCGGCCGCGTTGGCGGCCTTGTCGAAGCGGGCGATGAAGCTCTTCACTTCCGGGTAGACCTTCTCGCGCCAGCGGCGGCCCGAGAAGATGCCGTAGTGGCCCGCGCCTTCCACGTCGTAGTGGAACTGGCGCGCCTTCGGGATGCCTGTGCACAGGTCGTGTGCGGCGCGGGTCTGGCCGGCGCCGGAGATGTCGTCGAGCTCGCCTTCGATCGTCAGCAGCGCCGTGCCGGTGATGTCCTGCGGCTGCACGGGGTCGCCGTGCACGGTCCAGGTGCCGTTCACCAGCGCGAAGTCCTGGAACACGGTCTTGATCGTGTCCAGGTAGTACTCGGCCGGCATGTCGAGCACGGCGTTGTACTCGTCGTAGAACTGCCGGTGCGCCTCGGCGCTGTCGTCGTCGCCCTTGATCAGGTCGCGGAAGTAGTCGTAGTGGCTGCTGAGGTGGCGGTCGGGGTTCATCGCCACGAAACCGGTGTGCTGCAGGAAGCCGGGGTAGACGCGGCGGCCGGCGCCGGGGAAGTTCGGCGGCACGCGGTGGATGACGTTGTTCTCGAACCAGCTGTGGCTCTTGTTCGTGGCCAGGTTGTTGACCGACGTGGGGCTCTTGCGGGCGTCGATGGGGCCGCCCATCATCGTCATCGTGCGCGGCAGCACGTCGCCGGCGCTGGCCTGCAGCGACACCGCGGCGAGCACGGGCACCGTGGGCTGGCAGACCGAGATCACGTGCACCTCGGGGCCGATGTGGCGGATGAACTCGCGCACGTATTCCACGTAGTCGTCGAGATGGAACGGGCCCGCAGCCAGCGGCACCATGCGCGCGTCGGTCCAGTCGGTGATGAAGACCTTGTGGTCGTGCAGCAGGCTCTTCACGGTGTCGCGCAGCAGCGTCGCGTGGTGGCCCGACAGCGGTGCCACCACCAGCACCGTCGGCTGGGTCTTCATCGTGGTGAGCGCCTTCGGGTCGTCGGTGAAGCGCTTGAAGCGCAGCAGCCGGCAGAAGGGTTTCTCGATCGCGACCTGCTGCTGCACCGCGATGGTGACGCCGCCCACCACCGCCGAGGTGATGTTGAACTCGGGCTTCTCGTACTCCTTGGCCAGGCGGTGCAGCAGGTCGAAACCGGCCGAGACGCGCTGGGCCATCGGCGTGTGCGCGAAGGGCGAGAGCGGGTGGTCGTACAGCTTCGCCGTGGCGCTGGCGAACTCCGAGAACGGGGACATCAGCGCGCGCTGGGTTTCGTACAGCTGGTAAAGCATCGATCGGCTCCGGTCAGGACGGCACCGCACTTATTGTGCAGTGCAGCAAATGTACATCGCTTGCTGTCATCCTGCCGCGCTTTGGTGCAGTGCAATAGCGCAAAACCACGTAGAAAGGCCGGCATCTTTGCCGGCCTTGTCACCTTGGCGACAGTCTTGTCGCCGTCAGCGCACGGTCACATCACCGCGTCACATCACCTTCGCGAGCGCCGCGACCACGGCGTCGATGTTGCGGCTGTTGATCGCCGCCACGCAGATGCGGCCCGAATCGACGCCGTAGACGCCGAATTCGCTGCGCAGGCGCTGCATCTGGGCCACCGACAAGCCGGAGTAGCTGAACATGCCCTTCTGCCGCGTGATGTACGACAGGTCGCCCTGCACGCCCGCGGCCTGCAGCCTGGCCACCAGCGCGTGGCGCGTGGCGCGGATGCGTTCGCGCATGCCGGCCAGTTCCTCTTCCCACTGCTGGCGCAGCGCCGGCGTGTTCAGCACCGTGGCCACGACGGTGGCACCGAAGGTCGGCGGGTTGCTGTAGTTGGTGCGGATCACGATCTTCAGCTGCGACAGCACGCGCTCGGCCTCGGCCTTGTCGCTGCAGACGACGCTGAGCGCGCCCACGCGCTCGCCGTACAGCGAGAAGCTCTTGCTGAACGAGGTCGAGACGAAGAAGCTGATGCCGGCCGCCAGGAACTGGCCGACGACGGCGCCGTCTTCGGCGATGCCCTCGCCGAAGCCCTGGTAGGCCATGTCGAGGAAGGGCACGAGGCCGCGCGCCTTGCAGGTGGCGACCACCTGGTCCCACTGCGCCGGCGTCAGGTCGCAGCCCGTCGGGTTGTGGCAGCAGGCGTGCAGCACGGCCACCGTGCCCGGCGCCGCGCTGGCCAGCGTGTCGAGCATCGCGTCGAAACGGATGCCGCGCGTGGCGGCGTCGTAGTACGGGTAGGTGTTGACCGTGAAGCCGGCGTTGGTGAACAGCGCGCGGTGGTTTTCCCAGCTGGGGTCGCTGATCAACACGGTGGCGCCCGGCTCCAGGCGCTTGAGGAAGTCGGCGCCGATCTTCAGGCCGCCGGTGCCGCCCAGGGCCTGCACGGTGGCGACGCGGCCGCTGCGCACGGCCTCGCTGTCGCTGCCGAACACCAGGCCCTGCACGGCCTTGTCATAAGCCGCGATGCCGTCGATCGGCAGGTAGCCCTTGGCCTTCGGGGCCTCCAGCAGTTGCTTTTCGGCGGCGGCCACGCAGGCCAGCACGGGCAGCTTGCCCTGGTCGTCGAAGTACACGCCGACGCCCAGGTTGACCTTGGCCGGGTTCGGGTCGGCGTTGAACTGCTCGTTGAGGCCGAGGATCGGGTCGCGCGGCGCCATCTCGACGGCGGCGAACAGGGATGCGGACATGGCGGTTCCTGGTGCGGTGGTGCTGGGGAGGGGCGCTGCGGTGCGCCGGTGCGCCGGCTGCGCTACGCTTGCCGGTTCGGCCTCGATTCTAGTGGGCTGCTAAGGGTTGACCCGATGACCGATCTTGCCGAAGTCCAGGCCGCTGCGGAGACCCCGGCGCAGGGCACGTTCGTCAGCTTCCCCGATTCGCCGTTCCAGCTGTTCCAGCCGTATCCGCCGGCCGGCGACCAGCCCGCGGCCATCCAGCAGTTGGTGGAAGGCGTGCAGGACGGCCTGAGCTACCAGACGCTGCTGGGCGTGACCGGCTCGGGCAAGACCTTCACGATGGCCAACGTGATCGCACGCCTGGGCCGGCCGGCGATCGTGTTCGCGCCGAACAAGACGCTGGCGGCACAGCTGTACAGCGAGTTCCGTGAGTTCTTCCCGAAGAACGCGGTCGAGTACTTCGTCAGCTACTACGACTACTACCAGCCCGAGGCCTACGTGCCGCAGCGCGATCTGTTCATCGAGAAGGACAGCGCCATCAACGAGCACATCGAGCAGATGCGCCTGAGCTGCACCAAGAGCCTGCTGGAGCGGCGTGACGTGGTCATCGTGGCCAGCGTCAGCGCCATCTACGGCATCGGCAGCCCGGCCGACTACCACCAGATGGTGATGACGCTGCGCGTGGGCGACAGGATCGGCCAGCGCGACGTGATCCAGCAGCTGATCCGCATGCAGTACACGCGCAACGAGGTCGACTTTTCGCGCGGTGCGTTCCGCGTGCGCGGCGACACGATCGACGTCTTCCCGGCCGAGCACAGCGAGCTGGCGTTGCGCATCGAGCTCTTCGACGACGAGCTGGAGTCCCTGCAGCTGCTGGACCCGCTGACCGGCAAGGTGCGGCAGAAGATCCCGCGCTTCACCGTGTACCCCAGCAGCCACTACGTGACGCCGCGCGAGCGTGTGGTGGACGCCATCGCGACGATCAAGGACGAACTGCGCGAGCGGCTCGACTTCTTCGTGAAGAACGGCAAGCTGGTCGAGGCGCAGCGCCTGGAGCAGCGCACGCGCTTCGACCTGGAGATGCTGCAGGAGGTGGGCCACTGCAAGGGCATCGAGAACTACACGCGGCACCTTTCCGGCGCCAAGCCCGGCGACCCGCCGCCGACGCTGGTGGACTACCTGCCCAAGGACGCGCTGATGCTGCTGGACGAGAGCCACGTGCTGATCGGCCAGTTCGGCGGCATGTACAACGGCGACCGCGCGCGCAAGACCACGCTGGTGGAGTACGGCTTCCGCCTGCCCAGCGCGCTGGACAACCGGCCGCTGAAGTTCGAGGAGTTCGAGACGAAGATGCGCCAGGCGATCTTCGTCTCGGCCACGCCGGCGGCCTACGAGCAGGCGCATGCGGGGCAGGTGGTCGAGCAGGTGGTGCGGCCGACGGGCCTGATCGACCCCGAGGTCATCGTGCGCCCGGCCACGACGCAGGTCGACGACGTGCTGCAGGAGATCCGCGAGCGTGTCGTCATCAACGAGCGCGTGCTGATCACCACGCTGACCAAGCGTATGGCCGAGCAGCTGACCGACTACCTCGCTGACAACGGCGTCAAGGTGCGCTACCTGCACAGTGACATCGACACCGTGGAGCGCGTGGAGATCCTGCGCGACCTGCGGCTGGGCACCTTCGACGTGCTGGTGGGCATCAACCTGCTGCGCGAGGGCCTGGACCTGCCCGAGGTGAGCCTGGTGGCCATCCTCGACGCCGACAAGGAAGGCTTCCTGCGCGCCGAACGCAGCCTGATCCAGACCATCGGCCGCGCCGCGCGCAACCTCAACGGCAAGGCGATCCTGTACGCCGACAAGATGACCGATTCGATGCGCCGCGCCATCGACGAGACCGAGCGCCGCCGTGCCAAGCAGATCGCGCACAACCTGGCGATGGGCATCACGCCGAAGGCGCTGAACAAGAAGGTGCGCGACCTGATCGACGGCGTGGTGTCGGACAAGACAGCGAAGGACGAGCTGAAGGCCGCGCAGGCCGCGGCCGAACTGGAGGCGATGTCGGAGAAGGACCTGGGCAAGCGCATCAAGGCGCTGGAGAAGCAGATGCTCGACCATGCCCGCAACCTCGAATTCGAGAAGGCAGCGCGGGTGCGCGACCAGCTGGCGCTGCTGCGCGAGCAGGCGTTCGGCGCGCCCGGCCACGACGTCAACGTGGTGCCGATGCCGGTGCGCTGAGGCGGTGGCACCTCTGCGGGATACTCGACCGATGTGGTTCCTGAGCAAGACGCCCGAAGCCGACCTGCGCGTGCTGATGGTGTGCACTGGCAACATCTGCCGCTCGCCCACGGCCGAGGCCGTGCTGCGGGCGAAGCTGGAGCGTGCGGGCCTGGGCGCGCGCGTGCTGGTGGACTCCGCCGGCACCAACGGCTACCACGCGGGCGAGCCGCCCGATGCGCGCGCGGTGCGGCACGCGCGTGAACGCGACTACGACCTGAGTGCCTTGCGTGCGCGCAAGCTCGAGCGCGACGACCTGTCGCGCTTCGACTGGGTGCTGGCCATGGACGCTGGCCATCTGCAGCGCTTGCAGGAGCTGACCCGCGTGCAGGCCGGTGCCCGCATCGGGCTGCTGCTGGAACACGCGCAGCGCTTCCAGGGCGAGCGCGAGGTGCCGGACCCGTACTACGGCACGCCGGCCGGCTTCGAGCGCGTGCTCGATCTGGTCGAAGACGCCTGCGACGGCCTGGTCGAGGTGCTGGCGCGGCAACTGGAGATGGGGAACTTCCGGAGCAAAGCTTGACCAAATCAGTTGGTCTCCGGTATACTTGAGCAATCTTGTCGGAATCGACCGCGGGGAAACCCGCATCTTCCGACGCCCACCGAAAGGGGTTCCCCATGCGTCTCACCACCAAAGGCCGCTTTGCCGTCACCGCGATGATCGACCTCGCGCTGCGTTCCAATGCCGGCCCGGTGGCGTTGGCTGCCATCAGCCAGCGCCAGCAGATCTCGTTGTCCTACCTCGAGCAGCTGTTCGGCAAGCTGCGCCGCCACGAACTGGTGGAGAGCACGCGCGGCCCGGGCGGCGGCTACTCGCTGGGCCGCGGCGCCGACAGCATCACGGTGGCCGACATCATCGTCGCGGTGGACGAACCCATCGACGCCACCGGCTGTGGCGGCAAGGAAAGTTGCATGGGCGAGGACAGCGGCAAGTGCATGACGCACGACCTCTGGACCAGCCTAAACACCAAGATGATCGAGTACCTGAACTCGATCTCGCTGAAGAAGCTGGTCGATGAACAGCTGGCCAAGGGCGTGTCGATCGAGGAAGCCCCGGTCAAGCGCGCGATCTCGTCGCAGCCCGTCGTCAAGCCGATCAAGGTGACGGCACCGAATTCGGTGTTCGCCTTCGGCAACTCGTTCACCAAGTAATCCGAGCCCTGTTGTTGCCCATGACCCCGCATTTCCCCATCTACATGGATTACGGCGCCACGACGCCGTGTGACCCCCGTGTCGTCGATGCCATGGTGCCCTGGCTGCGCGAGCACTTCGGCAACCCCGCGTCGCGCAGCCACGCCTGGGGCTGGGAAGCGGAAGAAGCGGTCGAGAAGGCGCGCGGCCAGGTCGCCAGCCTGATCAACGCCGACCCGCGCGAGATCGTCTGGACCTCGGGCGCCACCGAGTCCATCAACCTCGCCATCAAGGGCGCGGCGCATTTCTACAGCACGCGTGGCAAGCATCTCATCACGCTGAAGACCGAGCACAAGGCCGTGCTGGACACCATGCGCGAGCTGGAGCGCCAGGGTTTCGAGGTGACCTACCTCGACGTGCAGGAAGACGGCCTGCTCGACCTCGACCGCTTCAAGGACGCGCTGCGCCCCGACACCATCCTGGCCTCGGTGCTGCTGGTGAACAACGAGATCGGCGTCATCCAGGACATCGCCACCATCGGCCAGCTCTGCCGCGAGCGCAACATCATCTTCCACGTCGACGCGGCGCAGGCCACCGGCAAGGTGGCGATCGACATCGCGCAGCTGCCGGTCGACCTGATGAGCCTGGCCTCGCACAAGACCTACGGCCCCAAGGGCATCGGCGCGCTGTACGTGCGCCGCAAGCCGCGCGTGCGCATCGAGGCGCAGATGCACGGCGGCGGCCACGAGCGCGGCATGCGCAGCGGCACGCTGCCCACGCACCAGTGCGTGGGCATGGGCGAGGCCTTCGCCATCGCCAAGGCCGAGATGGGCACCGAGATCGAGCGCATCCGCATGCTGCAGCAGCGCCTGCTCGACGGCATCTCGGGCATCGAGCAGGTGTTCATCAACGGCCACCTCGAGCGCCGCGTGCCGCACAACGTGAACGCGAGCTTCAACTTCGTCGAGGGCGAGTCGCTGATCATGGGCATCAAGGGCCTGGCGGTGTCGTCGGGCTCGGCCTGCACGTCGGCCAGCCTGGAGCCGAGCTACGTGCTGCGCGCCCTGGGCCGCAGCGACGAACTGGCGCATTCGAGCCTGCGCATGACCATCGGGCGCTTCACGACGCTGGAAGACATCGACTATGCGGTCGCCACGCTGCAGGACCGCGTCGCCAAGCTGCGCGAGCTGTCGCCGCTGTGGGAGATGTTCAAGGACGGCATCGACCTGAAGACCATCCAGTGGTCTGCACACTGACATCGGATTGAAGGAGTAACGAACATGGCCTACAGCGAAAAAGTCGTCGAGCACTACGAGAACCCGCGCAATGTCGGGTCGTTCGACAAGGGTGACGACAGCGTCGGCACCGGCATGGTCGGCGCGCCCGCCTGCGGCGACGTGATGAAGCTGCAGATCAAGGTCAACCCGGCCACCGGGCTGATCGAGGACGCACGCTTCAAGACCTACGGCTGCGGTTCGGCCATCGCCAGCAGCTCGCTCGTCACTGAATGGGTGAAGGGCAAGAGCCTGGATGAGGCGCTGACGATCAAGAACACGCAGATCGCCGAAGAACTGGCGCTGCCGCCGGTGAAGATCCACTGCTCCATCCTGGCCGAAGACGCCATCAAGGCGGCCGTGCTCGACTACAAGACCAGACACGGCAGCACGACCGAGACGCACTGATCCCATGGCGGTCACTCTCACCGAAGCAGCGGCACGGCACGTGAACCGCTACATCACGCGGCGCGGCAAGGGCGTCGGCGTGCGCCTGGGCGTGAAGACCACGGGCTGCTCGGGCCTGGCCTACAAGCTCGAATACGCCGACGACATCGCGCCCGAGGACGTGGTCTTCGAGGACCACGGCGTCAAGGTGCTGATCGACCCGAAGAGCCTGCCCTACATCGACGGCACCGAGCTCGACTTCGTGCGCGAGGGCCTCAACGAAGGCTTCAAGTTCCACAACCCGCGCGAGAAGGACCGCTGCGGCTGCGGCGAATCGTTCCGCGTCTGACCGACGCGCTGTCCTGCCCACCAGGCGCGGCCCCGGCCGCGCCTGCGCGCTTCCAAGCCATGCTCACCATCCGCCCCGAACGCCCCGACCAGGCCGACGTCGTCGCACTGCTCGATGCGCTGGACGCCTACCTGGACAGCCTGTATCCGCCCGAGGCCAACCACATCCTCGACGTGCAGGCCCTGCTGGCGCCCGATGTGCGCTTCCTGGTCGCGCGGCGCGACGGTGTGGCCGTGGGCACCGGCGCCGTGCGCCTGGGCGATGGCTATGGCGAGATCAAGCGCATGTACGTGGCCCCGGCGCAGCGCGGCCAGCGCATCGCCGAGCAGCTGCTGCAGGCGCTGGAAGCGCAGCTGCGCAGCGAAGGCTTGACCGAGGCGCGGCTGGAGACCGGCCGCGACCAGGCCGAGGCGCTGCGCCTGTACGCGCGCTGCGGCTACACGCGCTGTGCCCCGTTTGGTGGCTACCCCGACAACGGCTTGTCGGTTTTCCTGGGCAAGGTGCTGTGAAGCTCTCGGACGACGATTTCACGCTGTTCGGCCTGCCGCAGCACCATGCGCTCGACCGTACTGCGCTCGACGCCCGCTGGCGCCAGCTGCAGTCCGAGGTGCACCCCGACCGCTTCGCCTCGGAAGGTGCCGCTGCGCAGCGCGTGGCCATGCAGTGGGCCGTGCGCGTCAACGAGGCCTACGCGCGGCTGAAGGACCCGCTGGCGCGCGCGGCCTACCTGTGCACGCTGCGCGGCGCGCCCATCGCCGCCGAGAGCAACACCGCCATGCCGGCTGCGTTCCTGATGCAGCAGATGCAGTGGCGCGAAGAACTGGACGAGGCCACCACGGCCGCCGAGGTCGAGACCCTGGCCGAGACCGTGGCTGCCGCCGAGGCGCAGTTGCTGGCCCAGGCCGGCCGCCAGCTCGACGAGGCCGGTGACGCTGCCGGCGCCGCTGCCGACGTGCGCGCACTGATGTTCGTGCAGCGCTTCCGACAAGACATCGAGCGTCGCCTGGACGCGCTCGACCCGACCCGCTGAACTCCGAACCCGCCATGGCGCTGCTGCAGATCTCCGAACCCGGACAGGCCCCCGACCCGCACCAGCGGCGCATTGCCGTGGGCATCGACCTGGGCACCACTCACTCGCTGGTGGCCTCGGTGCGCCACGGCGTCGCCGAGTGCCTGCCCGATGCGCAGGGCCGGCTGCTGCTGCCGTCGGCCGTGCGCTACCTGGAAGGCGGCCGGCGCCAGATCGGCTTCGACGCGCTGGCGGCGCAGGCCGAAGACCCCGAGAACACCATCGTTTCGGTGAAGCGCTTCATGGGCCGCCGCCTGGCCGACATCGGCGATGCCGGCCGGCTGCCGTACCGCTTCGTCGACCGGCCCGGCATGGTGGCCCTGGCCACGCGCGACGGCGAGAAGACGCCGGTCGAGGTCTCGGCCGAGATCCTGGCCACGCTGCGGCAGCGCGCCGAGGACACGTTCGACGACGACCTCTACGGCGTCGTCGTCACCGTGCCGGCGTACTTCGACGACGCGCAGCGCCAGGCCACGAAGGATGCGGCGCAGCTCGCCGGGCTGAACGTGCTGCGCCTGATCAGCGAGCCCACCGCGGCGGCCGTGGCCTACGGGCTGGACAACGGCAGCGAGGGCTTGTATGCCGTGTACGACCTGGGCGGCGGCACGTTCGACATCTCGCTGCTGCGCCTGCACCAGGGTGTGTTCGAGGTGGTGGCCACCGGCGGCGATGCCGCGCTGGGCGGCGACGACATCGACCACGCGCTGGCCGATTGGGCGCTGGCGCAGGCCGGCGTGGCCGCCGCCAGCGCGCACGACAAGCGCGCTGCGCTGGTGGCCGCCCGGGCCACCAAGGAGGCGCTCAGCAATGCCGACAGCGCCGACTGGCAGGCCACGCTGGCGGGCAGCCCGGTGCGCGTAGCGGTCAGCCGCGCGCAGCTGGAAGCCCTGGCGCAGCCGCTGGTGGACCGCACGCTGGCCGCCGTGCGCAAGGTGCTGCGCGACGCCCGCGTGGCGCGCGGCGACGTGCAGGGCGTGGTGATGGTGGGCGGCAGCACGCGCATGCCGCTGGTGCGCCGCGCCGTCGGTGAGCTGTTCGGCCCGGATGGGACAACCCGGGTGCTGACCAACGTCAACCCCGACGAGGTCGTGGCCATCGGCGCCGCGATCCAGGCCAACGCACTGGCCGGCAACGCCCGCGACGGCGAACTGCTGCTGCTGGACGTGATCGCGCTCAGCCTGGGCCTGGAGACCATGGGTGGCCTGGTCGAACGCGTGATCGAACGCAACACCACCATTCCCGTGGCGAAGGCGCAGGAGTTCACCACCTTCAAGGACGGCCAGACCGCGATGGCCATCCACGTGCTGCAGGGCGAGCGCGACCTCGTCAGCGAGTGCCGCAGCCTGGCGCGCTTCGAACTGCGCGGCATCCCGCCGATGGCGGCCGGCGCCGCGCGCATCCGCGTCACGTTCCAGGTCGATGCCGACGGGCTGCTCAGTGTCTCGGCCCGCGAACTCGGCTCGGGCGTCGAGGCCTCGGTGGTCGTCAAGCCCAGCTACGGCTTGGCCGACGACCAGATCGCCCGCATGCTGCAGGACGGCTTTGCCCACGCCGATGCCGACATGGCAGCGCGCAAGTTGCGCGAGGCCCGTGTCGACGCCGAGCGCATGGTGCTTGCCACGCGCGCCGCGCTGGCAGCCGACGGCGCGTTGCTGTCGGCCGACGAACGCAGCGCGGTGGAAGCCCTGGTAGCCGCCACCGCCGCCACGGCCCAGGGCGACGACGCCGATGCCATCGAGCGCGCGGTCGAGACGCTCGCCGAAGGCACCGAAGCCTTCGCCGCCGCCCGCATGAACCAGGGCATCCGCCAGGCCCTGGCCGGGCGCAGCCTCGACGACCTCTGAGAACCCTCCCCATGCCCGTCATCCGCATCCTCCCCCACGCCGACTACTGCCCGCAGGGCGACACCATCGAGGCGCCCACCGGCACCTCGATCTGCGAGGCGTTGATCGAGAACGGCATCGCCATCGAGCACGCCTGCGAGATGAGCTGCGCCTGCACCACCTGCCACGTCGTGGTGAAGCAGGGCTTCAACTCGCTGGGCGAGATGGACGAGTCGGAAGAAGACCTGCTCGACCGCGCCTGGGGTCTGACGCCCACGTCGCGGCTGAGCTGCCAGGCGATCCTGAGCAACGAAGACGTGACGATCGAGATCCCGAAGTACTCGATCAACCACGCCCGCGAGAACCACTGAGCGCCGCCGGCACGGGCAAAAAGGAGCCTCTCCGCCGGAAGCGGAGAGGCTGGACGAAAGGGCACAAGGCCCTACTGAGGAGATAGACAGACACCAACTGCGGGGTCGAGTTCCCTCAGCAACGCCCGTGCCAGGGTTTTTTCGGATCAGGCCGTGACCGATTCCACATGGCCCTGCCGCGTGTACAGAAAATCGAGCACCGCCTTGCGGCAATGCACGTAGTCGGGATCCTCGGCCAGCTCCACGCGGTTGCGCGGGCGCGGCAGCGTCACGGGCAGGATCTCGCCGATGGTGGCGGCCGGACCGTTGGTCATCATCACGATGCGGTCGGACAGCAGCACGGCCTCGTCGACGTCGTGCGTGACCATCACCACCGTGCTGCGGGTGCGGCCCACGATCTTCAGCAACTCGTCCTGCAGGTGGGCGCGTGTCAGGGCATCCAGCGCGCCGAAGGGCTCGTCCATCAGCAGCACCTTGGGCTCCATCGCCAGCGCGCGTGCGATGCCCACGCGCTGCTTCATGCCGCCGGAGATCTCGTGCGGGCGCTTGTTTGCCGCGTGGGCCATGCCGACCAGTTCCAGCGCGGCCTGCGTGCGCGCCTTCAGCTGCGCCTTGCTCTCCTTGGCGCCGAAGACACGCTCGACGGCCAGATGCACGTTGTCGGCGCAGCTCAGCCAGGGCAGCAGCGAGTGGTTCTGGAACACCACCGCGCGCTCGGGCCCGGGGGCGGCGATCTCGCGGTTGTCGCACAGCAGCACGCCGCTGGTGGGCTTGAGCAGCCCGGCGATCAGGTTCAGCAGCGTGCTCTTGCCGCAGCCCGAGTGGCCGATCAGCGTGATGAACTCGCCCTGCGCCACCGCGAGGTCGATCTCGCGCAGCGCGTGGAAGCGGCCCTTCCTCGTCTCGAACACCATCTCGGCGTTCTCGACCTTGATGAACTCAGTGCTCGTCATAGCTGAACCTCTTGGCAATGCCCACCAGCAGTTGTTCGAGCACCAGGCCCACGATGCCGATGACGAAGATGGCGATGATGATGTGCTGGACGTTGAGGTTGTTCCACTCGTCCCAGACCCAGAAGCCGATGCCGACGCCGCCGGTCAGCATCTCGGCGGCCACGATCACCAGCCAGGCCGTGCCCACCGACAGCCGCACGCCCGTCAGCATGTACGGCAGCACGGCAGGGAAGAGGATGCGCGTCATCACCTTCCACTCGCTGAGGTTCAGCACGCGGGCCACGTTCAGGTAGTCCTGCGGCACACGCTGCACGCCCACCGCGGTGTTGATGATCATCGGCCAGATGCTGCAGATGAAGATGGTCCAGATCGCCGCCGGGTTGGCGCTCTTGAACACCAGTAGGCCGATCGGCAACCAGGCCAGCGGCGACACAGGCCGCAGCAGGCTGATCAGCGGGTTCAGCATGCGGTTCAGGAAGGTGAAGCGGCCGATCATGAAGCCCGCCGGAATGCCCACCGCGGCCGCCAGACCGAAGCCCACCGCCACCCGCTCCAGTGAGTACAGGATGTTCCAGCCGATGCCCTGGTCGTTGGGGCCGTTGCTGTAGAACGGGTCGGCGAACAGCTTCACCGCGGCGTCGAAGGTGGCCGCCGGTGTCGGGAAGCTGGTGCTGTTCTGCGTCAGCAGGCCCCAGATGCCCACCAGCAGGCCGATGCCGAACACCGGCGGCAGCACCGCCAGCCACAGCGCGCGCCAGTCGAAGGGCGCGCGCCGGGGCGCAGGCGCGGGGGGCGCGGCCGCGGCGCGTTCGGGCGTGGGGGCTGCGGCGGGCGTGCCTGCCGCCGCAGGCGCCACGGCCTCGGCCGGGTTGTGGAAGACAGCGGAGACCATGGTGTTGCCTCCTTCAGGCCGCCGTGGCGGCCTTGATCTTGAAGCCGTCGGCGTACTTCGCCGGGTCCTTGCCGTCCCAGACCACGCCGTCCATCAGTTTGCTGCTGCGCAGGTCGCTCTTGGGCAGGCTGATCTTCATCGCGCTGGCCACCTCCTTGTAGAGCGCGGTCTGGTTGATCTCCTGCGCCACCTTCATGTAGTTCGGGTGTTCCTTCAGCAGGCCCCAGCGCTTGTGCTGGGTCAGGAACCACATGCCGTCGCTCAGGTACGGATAGTTCACCGCACCGTCGTTGAAGAACTTCATGTGGTTGCCGTCGTCCCAGGTCTTGCCCATGCCGTTCTGGTAGCGGCCCAGGATGCGCTGGTTGATGGCGTCGACGCCGGTGTTGATGTAGGACTTCTGCGCCACGGTCTCGGCCATCTTCATCTTGTTGGCGAGGCCGGCGTCGATCCACTTGCTGGCTTCCAGCACGGCCATCATCACTGCGCGTGCGGTGTTGGGGTGCTTCCTGACGAAGTCGCCGGTGGTGCCCAGCACCTTCTCGGGGTGGTCCTTCCAGATGTCCTGCGTGGTGTTGGCCGTGACACCGATGCCGTCCATGATGGCGCGGTGGTTCCAGGGCTCGCCGACGCAGAAGCCGTCCATGTTGCCCACGCGCATGTTCGCCACCATCTGCGGCGGCGGCACCGTGATCAGCTTGGCCCCCGACATGGGGTTGATGCCCGCGGCCGCCAGCCAGTAGTGCATCCACATCGCGTGTGTGCCGGTGGGGAAGGTGCCGGCGAAGGTGTAGTCGCGCTTCTCGCGCGCCATGACCTGGGCCAGCGACGGGCCGTCGACCGCGCCCTTGTCGGCCAGCGTCTTCGACAGCGTGATGGCCTGGCCGTTGTTGTTCAGCGCCATCAGCACGGCCATGTCCTTCTTCGGTCCGCCCACACCCAGGTGCACGCCGTAGATCAGGCTGTAGAGCACGTGCGCCATGTCGAGCTCGCCGTTGACGAGCTTGTCGCGCACGCCGGCCCAGCTGGCTTCCTTGGTCGGGATGATCTTGACGCCGTACTTCTTGTCGAAGCCCAGCACGCTGGCCATCACGACGCTGGCGCAGTCGGTCAGCGGAATGAAGCCGATGCGCACTTCCTCCTTCTCGGGCTTGTCGCTGCCGGCGGCGTACACCGCGCTCTGCAGCCCGGGCACCATGCCGGCGGCGCCGGTGGCCGAGACCGCGGCGGCGGCTTTCACGAGCGTGCGGCGTCCCATGTCGATGTGTCCTGCGTACTGTGAAGTCATGGCATGTGCAAGTTGAGGGCCAACAAAACGAAAAGGCGCCCACACGTCGGCGAGCGCTGCTGCTCGCGTGGTGAGGACGCCTTTGTCCCATCGGCGCGCCACAAACATTGCGGGGCGCCGATGCTGGCGAAAGATCGACACTGATCTCTCGGGGCCCACCGCTTGCAATCGCTGTGCCAGCGTTTTCGAGGCCGCAACCTGCGGGTTTGCACCAGGGGGCGGCAGCAGTGCGCGCCGCTGGTGCACGGCGGCGTACCGCGTCGATCAACCGAGCAGGTCGGCCGCGTCGACGATGCGCTGTGCGATCTCGGTCATCTTCAGGCCCTTGTCCATGGCTGCCTTGCGCAGGCGCTTGTAGGCCTCGGGCTCGGTGATGCCGTGGCGCTGCATCAGCAGGCCCTTGGCGCGGTCGAGCAGCTTGCGCTCGGCCAGCTGCGTGCGTGCCTCGGCCAGTTCGCGGCGCAGCGTTTCCTCGTGCTCGAAGCGCGCGAGCGCCACTTCCAGCACTGGCTTCACGCGGTCGGGCGCAAGCCCGGCGACGACATAGGCGGTGACGCCCGCGGCGATCGCGGCGCGCACGTGGCTGGTGTCGTTGTCTTCGGTGAACATCACGATCGGCCGCCGCGCGTCGCGCGTGGCCATCACCACGTGCTCCAGCGTGTCGCGCGCCTGGCTCTCGGCGTCGACGATGATCATGTCGGGCTGGATCTGCGCCAGCCGGTCGGGCAGGAAGGCATCCACCGGCAGCACCGCGACGACGTTGTAGCCCGCCTCCAGCAGCCCGATGCGCAGGCTGCGCGAGCGTTCGGCCTCGCGCGCTGCAGCGTCGTCGTCGGGCGCCGGCAGCAGGGTGTCGGGCGCGACGATGACGATGCGGGTGGCTTCCTGGAGCGACATGGGCGGCTTCCTGCAAGTTCCGCGCCGCTACACTGCCGCGCATGAACGTGCTCGGCATCGAATCCTCGTGCGACGAAACCGGCGTTGCGCTGGTGCAGACGCGTGCCGACGGCCCGCCGCGGCTGCTGGGCGAAGCCCTGCACAGCCAGGCCGAGATGCACCAGGCCTACGGCGGCGTCGTGCCCGAGCTCGCCTCGCGCGACCACATCCGGCGCGTGCTGCCGCTGGCGCGCCAGGTGCTGGCGCAGTCGGGCCTGGCACTGGCCGATGTGGACCTGGTGGCCTACACGCGTGGCCCCGGTCTGGCCGGGGCGCTGCTGGTGGGCGCCGGTGTCGCGGTGGCGCTGGGCGCGGCGCTCGGCAAGCCCACGCTCGGCGTGCACCATCTGGAAGGCCACCTGCTGTCGCCCTTCCTGGCCGGCGAGACGCCGCAGTTCCCGTTCGTGGCGCTGCTGGTCTCGGGCGGGCACACGCAGCTGATGCGGGTGGACGCGGTGGGCGACTACACGCTGCTGGGCGAGACCATCGACGACGCGGCCGGCGAAGCCTTCGACAAGAGCGCCAAGCTGCTGGGCCTGGGCTATCCGGGCGGGCCGGCGCTGGCGCGCATGGCGGCCTTCGGTGACGACAAGGCGTTTGCACTGCCGCGTCCGCTGCTGCACAGCGGCGACCTCGACTTCTCGTTCGCCGGCCTGAAGACGGCGGTGATGGTGCAGGCGAAGAAGCTCGGCCCCAACGTGTGCGAGCAGTCGCGCGCCGACCTGGCGGCGTCGACGCAGGCGGCCATCGTCGACGTGCTGGTGGCCAAGTCGCTGCGGGCGTTGAAGGACACCGGCATCCGCCGCCTGGTGGTGGCCGGCGGCGTCGGTGCCAACCTGCGGCTGCGCGAGCGGCTGGACGCCGGCGCCGCGAAGCTGCGGGCCGGCGTGCACTACCCGCCGCTGGCGCTGTGCACCGACAACGGCGCGATGATCGCGCTGGCCGCCGCGCTGCGGCTGGAACGCGGGCTGGCGCACACGCGCGACGACGGCGCCTTCGACGTGCGGCCGCGCTGGCCGCTGGAGGACCTGTCCTCCGGTCAGGCCGCCAGCACGGTGCCCGCGGCGTTGTCGTAGAGCGCCTCGACCTCGCTGGCGCGCCGCGCCAGCACGGCGCGCTGGTTCAGGTAGCCCTTGTCGGTGATCTCGCCGGCGTCGGCATTCGGCGGCTCGGCCAGCACGCGCACGCGCGCCACGCGGCCCGACGAGCCGGCGGCCCCGGCGTTGAGCCGCTGCAGCCCGGCCTGCAGAGCCGCCTGCAGCGCGGGCGGCTCCAGCGCCGCGGCCTGTGCGCTGGGGAACAGCAGCGCGCCGGCTTCCGCGCGGTCGTGGCCGGTGATCACCGCATCCTGCACCAGCGGGGCCAGTGCCGACACCAGCTGCACGCGCAGCGTGCCCACCGAGACCCAGGTGCCGGTGCCGAGCTTGAAGTCCTCGGCCACGCGGCCGTCGAACAGCACGCCGGCCTCGGGCCGCGCGGGGTCGGCCAGGCGGCCGGCGTCGCCGATGCGGTAGTAGCCTTCGCCGTCGAACGCGGCCTGCGTCAGTTCAGGCGCGTTGCGGTAGCCGGGGAAGACCGAGACGCCGCGCACGCGCAGTTCGAGCTTCTCGCCGTTGGGCACGAACTTCAGCTCCATGCCCGGCAGCGGCAGGCCGATGTTGCCGGCGCCGTCGAGCTTCCAGTGCGCGCTGGTGACGGCAGGGGACGTCTCGGTGGCGCCCCACGAGGTGGTGAGCCACAGCGCCTCGGCACGCACCCGCGCGGCCAACGCCTGCAGCCGCTGCCAGCTGGCGTTGGTGAGCGCCGCGCCGGCGTAGAACACCATCTGCAGCCGCGCCAGCGCCTGGCGCGCGGTGTCGGGGTCGGCTTCCAGCAGCGGCAGCAGCATGTCGATGCCGCGCGGCACGTTGAAGTACAGCGTCGGCTGCACGGCGCGCAGGTTGGCCAGCGTGCGTTCGACCAGGCCGGGCACCGGCCGGCCGTCGTCGATGTACAGCGTGCCGCCGTGGCGCAGCACCAGGTGCAGGTTGTGGTTGGCACCGAAGGTGTGGCTCCAGGGCAGCCAGTCCAGCAACACCGGTGTCGTGTCGGCCAGGAAGCGCCAAGTCTGCGCCATCATCTGCTGGTTCGCGCACAGCATGCGGTGCGTGTTGACGACCACCTTCGGGTGCCCGGTGGAGCCCGAGGTCAGCAGGTACTTGGCGTGGTCGTCGGGCGCGATGGCGTCGAAGGCGCGCTGCACGGCAGGCGACTCGACCGCCTGCGTCAGCGCGCTGAAGGGCAGGGCGCCGGGCACGGTGTCGTGGCCGCTGCCCAGCACCACCGGGCCGCTGAAAGCGCAGGCCTGGATGGCGGGGCCGTAGACGGCGGCGTCGCTGGCGTACAGCAGCCCCGGCTGCAGCGCCTGCACGATGGCGCGGATCTTCGTGTAGTCGCGTGTGAGCCGGCAGTAGGCGCTGGAGACGGTGCACACGGGCTGCCCGATGTGCAGCCCGGCCAGCAGCAGCAGCGCGTGATCCACCGCGTTGTCGGACAGCACGACCACCGGCGCGCCGGACGGCAGTTGCAGGTCCAGCAGCGCCTGCGCGATGGCGCCGACCTGCTGCCGCGCCTGCGCCCAGGTCAGGCGGCGCCAGCCGTCGCCGCCGGCCGCGGCGTCGCGTTCGGCCAGCGCGACCGCGTCGGGCGTTGCGCGGGCCCAGTGCTCGAGCCACTCGCCCACGCAGCGCGCGTAGTCGCCCAGCGGCTCGGGGCTGCGCAACACGAAGCTGCCGTCCGGGCCGTCGACGCGCAGGCAACGCGGCTCGGCCAGCGCTCCTGGCGTCTCGAATACGGCAGCCATCGCGTCTCCAAACAGTTGTGTATGGAGCGGAGCGTAGGCCAGCCGGCACGAACCTTCATCGGGGTTTGTGCCAGGGAACCATACAACGCTGTATGGAAGGGGCGCCGCCTGGCGGCGGTGCCCCGGGGTGCGCCTCAGCTGACCGTGATCTGCGAGGCGGTGCGCGCGCCGCGCTTGGGCAGGGCGAGCGTGAGCACACCGTTGTCGAGCTTCGCGCTGGACTCGGCCTGGTCCACTTCCAGCGGCAGCGTGAAGGTGCGGGCGAAGCTGGCCACCGAGCGCTCGCGGTACACGACGCGGTCGCCGTCCTTCTTCTCGTCGCTGCGGCGGGCCTGGGCCTGCACGGTGATGCGGCGGCCGTCGATGCTGACCTGCACGTCTTCCTTGGCCACGCCCGGCAGGTCCAGGTGCACGGTGTAGCCGCGGTCGTTCTCGGTCACGTCCAGCGCCGGGCTGCGCGTGCTGTCGTTGCCGTTGGACGCGCTGAAGAAGCGGTCGAAGCTGTCGTCGAACAGGCGGTCGAAGTTGCGGGCGAGTTCCGAGGTACGGGTGAGGGGAACGAGAAACATGCTGCCTCCTACAATCTGCGGTTGCCGGCGCTGACGACCCAACTGCTGCAGCGCCATGCCCTCCCAACTGGCAGCGGTCGGCCGACTTTTCAAGAGCCTCTTGTTGTGACGGATCAAGCTTTCATGCGGCGCCGCGCGCTGCTGGCCCTTCCCTTGGCCGCTGCACTGCCGGGCGTGCAGGCGCAGACCCGCGCGCCGGTGCGGCTGGCGCTGGTCGAGGGCCTGTCGGGCTCGTTCGCCAATGCCGGCGAGGCCGTGTTCCGCAACCTGTTGTGGGCCGTCGAGCGCGTGAACGCCCGCGGCGGCGTGAAGCTGCCCGGCGGCGCGCGGCCGCTGGAACTGGTGCGCTTCGACAGCAAGGGCAACACCGAAGAGGCGCTGGGCCTGCTGCGCTCGGCGGTGGAGCAGGGCATCGGGTTCGTGTTCCAGGGCAACAGCTCGGCCACGGCCGCCGCCATCGTCGATGCGCTGGACAAGCACAACACCCGCGAGCCGGGCAAGCGCGCGCTGTTCCTGAACTACTCCGCCGTGGACCCGGTGCTGACCAACGAGCGCTGCAGCTTCTGGCACTTCCGCTTCGACGCCCACGCCGACATGCGGCTGGCGGCGCTGACCGACGTCCTGCGCGACGACCGCGCGGTGAAGAAGGTCTACCTGATCGGCCAGGACTACAGCTTCGGCCAGCACGTGAACCGCCAGGCGCGTGTGCTGCTGGCGGCCAAGCGGCCCGACCTGGAGATCGTCGGCGACGAACTGCACCCGATGGGCCGCGTGAAGGACTTCATTCCCTACGCCGCCAAGATCAAGGCCACGGGCGCGCAGGCGGTGCTGACCGGCAACTGGGGCAACGACCTCACGCTGCTGGTGCGCGCCCTGCGCGAGGTGGGTTCCGAGGCCCGGCTGTACACCTTCTACGGCAACGCGCTCGGCGCGCCGGCAGCCATCGGCGAGGCCGGCATCGGCGCGGTGCTGGCGGTGGCCGAGTGGCACCCCAACCTGGGTGGCAAGGCGTCCGACGACTTCTACGCCGCGTTCCGCCGCCGCTTCAGCGAGCCCAAGGACGACTACGTGCATGCGCGCATGCAGGTGATGGTGGAGATGCTGGCCGCGGCCATCGAGCGCGCCGGCAGCACCGAAGCCGCTGCCGTGGCCCGCGCGCTGGAAGGCGCGCGCTACGACGGCGCCACGCTCGGCGGCCTGCACCAGGCCACGATGCGTGCCGACGACCACCAGCTGCAGCAGCCGCTGGTCGTGAGCGTGATGGACCGTGCCGGCGCGCCGGGCGTACCTTTCGACATCGAAGGCTCGGGCTTCGGCTTCCGCACCCTGCGCCGGCTCGACGCGCCGGCCGTGGCGCAACCCCACCAATGCCGCATGCTGCGGCCGGATTGACGATGCCAAGCACCTTCATGCGCCCCGCCATCGACGCGCTGCCGGGCTCCAAGATCCGCGAAGTCGCCAACGCCGGCCTCGGCCGCAGCGACGTGCTGCCGTTCTGGTTCGGCGAGAGCGACGAGGTCACGCCGCAGGCGATCCGCGACGCCGCGACAGCGTCGCTCGCCGCCGGCGAGACCTTCTATTCGCACAACCTGGGTCTGCCCGAGCTGCGCACGGCGATCGCCGCCTACGCCAGCGCGCTGCACGGACCGGTCGCGGCCGAGCGCATCGCCGTGACGTCGTCGGGCGTGACGGCGCTGATGGTGGCCGCGCAACTGCTGCTGGCCGCCGGCGACGAGGTGGTGGCCGTGGTGCCGGTCTGGCCCAACCTGACGGCGCAGCCGGCGATCCTGGGCGCACGGGTCACGCGCGTGCCGCTGCGCCCGGTGGGTGGCGCCTGGACGCTGGACCTGGACGCGCTGCTGGCGCACGTGACGCCGCAGACCCGCGTGCTGCTGGTGAACGCGCCCAACAACCCCACCGGCTGGACGCTGACCCGCGCCGAGCAGCAGGCGATGCTGGCGCACTGCCGCC
>VFQO010000156.1_pt1 | contig 86363 bp, 81 predicted proteins | sample 3512331 | NCBI WGS metagenome assembly VFQO01 (sample SAMN10412371, study PRJNA504923) | tailings metagenome | isolation source: Replicate 3 from Balatoc abandoned mine | place: Philippines: Itogon, Benguet | collected 2017-08-28 | reverse complement strand
AGGTTATACATGAAGTAGAAGCTGGCGACCTCGAGCACGCGGATCACCGGCATGTCGAGATACTTCGCGACATACTCGATCACCGGCAGCGGCAGCCAGCCCTGCGTATCGGTCTCCGCGCCGACCTGCCGCTGGGCGAGATCGAGCAGCGGCATCACCGCCGAGCGCTGACGCCCCTCGGGATACTTGGCGATGTGCCAGTCGGCGGTTTTCTTGTTCTCCGGCGTCCACGCGAAGCCGCCCCAGCGGACGCGCAGTTCGGGGGTGTCGGGAGCGGGGGTGCGGTCAGCCATTAGCGGATGAACTCCACGCGAGAGCAAAGATCGCCCTCGAAGGAATAGACGGACATGACTTCGAAGGGCTCTGCGTTGGCCGAGCGGTAAACCCTCTCGTGAAGCACGGCGAAATCGCCCAATTCGTAGCCCGTGATAATCTCGGCGCGGTTTTCTGGAAACTCGGCGAACATTGCCTTGAGGCCCGCACGCGTGCCTTCCTTGCCTTCGCGCACCACCGCACCGCGATAGCCCGCTTCGCAGGCATCATCAGTCATCAGCGCAACATAGGCGTCAGCGTCCTGCGCGTTGTAACGCGCGATCATCTGCTCAGCGATGGCGAGTCTGCGATTACTGCTCATTGGTAAGCACTGCCCTGTCGCCGCTCATCACAACCACGTCCTTGCCAAAGTCATAGACCACGATTTTCGCATGATCATCAGCGCGGCGAACCATAAAATGCGTCAGTATGTTATTTTCCGGGTGGCACTTGAAATAAACCTTCACGATCTTGTCCGGAGAAGATGCAGTTCCGGAAATCAATCTAACCGAAGGCAAAAATTTACAATCTGCCATTTCATTTCTGAATTCGCCGAAGGTTAACGCTTCTTTGCCAGCGACAATCCGTTGGCGCCACATGCCATCAATTGCGCCACCCTTGAAGTTAGGTCCTATACCATTCAGCTGTGTGATATCGTCCTGGGCAAGCGCCGCCGCGTCTTCCCACCGTCCTTCTTCCAGCGCAGCAACGAAGGCGTCGACCGGATCCCCGTGATCGGGTTCCGCGAGGGCCGGTGTTGCAAAACCGAGCAGGACTGCAAAAACAGCCAACCTCACCGGTCGCACTCCCCGAACACCACGTCGATCGCGCCCAGAATGGCGGTCGCGTCCGGCAGCATGTGGCCCTTGGACATGAAGTCCATCGCCTGAAGGTGCGAGAAGGCCGTGGGGCGGATCTTGCAGCGGTAGGGCTTGTTGGTGCCGTCGCTGACAAGATAGACGCCGAATTCGCCCTTGGGGCTTTCGGTCGCGACGTAAACCTCGCCCGCGGGGACGTGGAAGCCTTCGGTGTAGAGCTTGAAGTGGTGGATCAGGCTTTCCATCGACTGCTTCATCTCAGCCCGCTTGGGCGGTGAGACCTTGCCGTCGGTGCTGGCGATAGGGCCTTGCGGCATGTCGCGCAGACACTGGCGGATAATCTTGGCGCTCTCGTAGACTTCCTTCACGCGCACCATGAAGCGGTCGTAGCAGTCCGAATTGGTGCCGACCGGAATGTCGAATTCCATGCGGTCATAGACATCATAGGGCTGCGACTTACGAAGGTCCCATGGCAGGCCCGCCGCGCGGATCATCGGACCCGAGAAACCCCAGGCAATCGCGTCTTCGCGGCTGACAACGGCGATATCGACGTTGCGCTGCTTGAAGATGCGGTTGTCCATTACGAGGCTCATCGCGTCCTCGAACAGCTGGAAGAAGCGGTTGTCGAGCCAGTCGCCGATGTCGACCAGCAACTTCTCCGGCACGTCCTGATGGACGCCGCCCGGGCGGAACCATGCCGAGTGCATGCGCGCGCCCGAGGCCCGCTCGAAGAAGTTGAGGCAGTCCTCGCGCAGGTCCATGATCCACAGGTTCGGCGTGAACGCGCCGACATCGAGGATGTGCGCGCCCATGTTGAGCATGTGGTTGCAGATGCGGGTCAGCTCGGCGAACAGCACGCGCAGATACTGGGCGCGCAGCGGCACTTCGAGGTTCAGCAGCTTCTCGATGGCGAGCACATAGGAATGCTCCATCGCCAGAGGCGAGCAATAGTCGAGCCGGTCGAAATAGGGCAGCGCCTGAAGATAGGTCTTCTGCTCAATCAGCTTTTCGGTGCCGCGGTGGAGCAGGCCCACGTGCGGGTCGATCCGCTCGATCACCTCGCCATCAAGCTCCATCACCATGCGCAGCACGCCGTGCGCGGCCGGGTGCTGGGGGCCGAAGTTGATCGTGTAATTGGTGATGACCTCGCCTTCGGTGGTCGGCGAGTTTTCGAGTTGCATGCTCATTTCTTCGCCTCCCCTTGCCCAGCGGCAGGAGCCTTCTCATCGCCCGGCAGGACGTAATCCGCGCCCTCCCAAGGGGAGAGGAAATCGAAGGTCCGCATTTCCTGCGCCAGCACGACGGGTTCATACACCACGCGCTTTTCCTCCTCGGAGTAGCGCAGTTCGGTGTAGCCGGTCATCGGGAAGTCCTTGCGGAACGGGTGCCCCTCAAAGCCGTAGTCGGTCAGGATGCGGCGCAGGTCCGGATTGCCCGCAAACGTGACGCCGTACATGTCGAACACCTCGCGTTCGAGCCAACCTGCATTGGGCCACAAGGTGGTTACGGTCGGCACCGGCGTATCCTCGCTGGCCGAACACTTCACCATGATGCGGTGGTTCTTCGTCAGGCTCTGGAGCATGTAGACCACCTCGAAGCGCTCAGGCCGCGAGGGATAGTCAGCCCCGGCGATTTCCATGAGCTGCTGGTAGGCGTGGTCGTCACGCAGGATGCGCAGCACCTTTTCGATCGCCTCGCGCTCGACACGGAAGATAATCTCGCCGTGCGCTTCGACAGCCTCTATCAGCCAGACCGAAATGGTCTCGCTGATGGCGTCGATCACGCCCTCGTTCGAAGCGAACTTCGGGGCGGAGTGGAGAACAGCCATAATGCCTCGCCCTTACCTCTCGATGGTGCCGACGCGGCGGATCTTCCGCTGCAATTGCATCACGCCGTAAAGCAGCGCCTCGGCGGTCGGCGGGCAGCCGGGGACGTAGATGTCGACCGGCACGATGCGGTCACAGCCGCGCACCACCGAATAGGAATAGTGGTAGTAGCCGCCGCCATTGGCGCAGCTGCCCATGCTGATCACGTATTTGGGGTCCGACATCTGGTCATAGACCTTACGCAGCGCCGGGGCCATCTTGTTGCAGAGGGTTCCGGCCACGATCATCACATCCGACTGGCGCGGGGAGGCACGCGGCGCAGCGCCGAAGCGCTCCATGTCGTAGCGCGGCATGTTCACGTGGATCATCTCGACCGCGCAGCACGCAAGGCCGAAGGTCATCCACCACAGCGAGCCGGTGCGCGCCCACTGGAACAATTCCTCGGTCGAGGTGACGAGGAAGCCTTTGTCGGTGACCTCGGTCTGGAGCGCCTTGAAGAAGTCGGCGTCAGGCGCACGGACTTCGCCGCCCTGAGCAGTGGCCAGCTTCGAAATGTCGGGAAGTCCCTGGGGAGGAGAAACAATATTGGTCATTCCCAGTCCAACGCCCCTTTCTTCCATTCATAGGCAAGGCCAACCGCGAGGATGAACAGGAACACCATCATGCCCGCCCATCCGGTCCAGCCCGTGACATCGAGGCTTACTGCCCAGGGGAACAGAAAGGCCGCTTCAAGATCGAACACGATGAAGCTGATCGCCACGAGGTAGAAGCGCACATCGAACTGGCTGCGCGCATCCTCAAAGGCGGGGAAGCCGCATTCATATTCGGAGAGCTTCTCTGCGTCCGGATTATGCACGCCAGTCAGGCGCGACACCGCCATCGGGGCCACGACGAAAAGCACCGATAGCCCAAGAGCAACCAGCACGAATAACAGTATCGGCAGATACTGGCTGAGATCGATCACAGCGATGTCCAAGCTATTAATCCCGAGCGCCGCCCTAAGCCTGTCAGGCGCGACGCGCAACCCTCCGACTCGGGGAAAACCCCCTAAGGATGTTGCAGGAAATCGAACATGAGTTGCGGCGTTTTGCGCACGCGCCCGTGCCTACTTCATCATCCGCGCCGCAGCCTGCTCGGTAGCCTTGCCGTAAGGCGGCTTCAATCCGCCAAGTTTGGCAATGTCGATCTTGGGCTGGTGGTAGACCGCGCGCGCATGGCTGAATTCACGGAAGCCCTCGATCGCGTGATAGCTGCCCATGCCCGAAGGTCCGACACCACCAAACGGAAGATCCTCCATCGACACATGGAACACCACATCATTGGTGGTCACCCCACCCGAGATGGTGCGGGAGAGCACCCGCTCCTGCTCGCCCTTGTCCTCGCCGAAATAATAAAGGCCGAGCGGGCGGTCGTGATTATTGATGTAGTCCACCGCCTGATCGACCGACTTGTAGGTCATCACGGGCAGCACCGGGCCGAAGATTTCTTCCTGCATAACGGTCATGTCGTCGTTGACCCCGCGCAGCACGGTCAGCGGCATCTTACGCTGGTTGGCATTGGCGAAGTCCTCGCCCGCCGGATTGACCTCGATAATCTCGGCGCCCTTCTGGCGCGCGTCGGCAACCAGACCCTGCAAACGCTCGAAATGGCGATCCGAGACGATCGAGGCGTAGTCGTCATTGTCGAGCAAGCGCGGATACATCGCCGCCGCCGCACCGGTGACGCCCGCAACCGCCTCGTCGGCCTTGTCCTCGGGCACCATGAGATAATCGGGGGCGAGGCAGATCTGGCCGGCGTTCATCATCTTGCCGATGGCGATGCGCTCGCCCGCCTTGGCGAAGTCGGCGCTGCGGCCCATGACAACTGGCGACTTGCCGCCCAGCTCCAGCGTCACCGGCACGAGATTCGCCGCTGCCGCCTGCATCACGCGGCGGCCCGTCGCGGTCGAACCGGTGAAGACCAGATGGTCGAACGGCAGCGAGGAGAACGCCGCGGCCACTTCGGGGCTGCCGGTGACGACCGCGACTTCCTCGGGCTGGAAATATTGCGCGGTGAGCTCCGCCATCAATTCGCTGGTGCGCTCGGTGAATTCGGACGGCTTGATCATCGCCCGGTTGCCCGCGGCGAGCACCTGCATCAGCGGGCCGAAGGCGAGCTGAACCGGGAAGTTCCAGGGCGAGAGTATGCCGATCACCCCCTTGGGCTCATACCGCACCTCGGCCTTGGCGCCGAGCAGCCCGAGCGGGAACTGAACCTTGCGCTTCTCGGGCTTCGACCATGCATCGATGTGCTTGAGCGCATGATTGCCCGCCCCCACAGTCGCCGCGATGTCGGTCAGCATCGACTGGTGCATCGAGCGGCTGCCGAAATCCGCACTCATCGCCTTGGCGAAAGCCTCGCCGTTTTCTTTCACCAGCGCGATGGCGCGCTTGATGCGGTCCTTGCGCTCGCTGATCGGCTCAGGCCGCGAGGCGGTGAAAGCAGCGCGCTGGCGCGCAAGAAGGCTTTCGAGTTCAGCGCGGCAGTCGCCTGACATGTCGTTCTCCCATTCGGACATATGCGTTTTGATTTGCGACGCATCCTTGCCCAATCTCACGGCGGGCGCAAGGCGATTGGACACGCTGCCCCAACCGATTGCTATTGCCGCAGCGCAGCATTACATCGCCCGCCACATTCTTCCGTCACGCAAGGACTTTGCCATGACCCAGCTTTCCCCCGCCGATCCGATCGTCGTTCTGTCCTATGCACGCACCCCGATGGGCGCGATGCAAGGCGCGCTGTCGGAGGTGTCCGCGACCGATCTCGGGGCGATTGCGGTCAAGGCAGCGGTCGAGCGTGCCGGCGTTGCCGGTGAGGATATCGACCGCGCCTATATGGGCTGCGTGCTGCCCGCAGGGCTCGGCCAGGCACCGGCGCGTCAGGCGGCGATCAAGGCGGGGCTGCCGCTCAGCGTGCAGGCGACCACCGTCAACAAGGTCTGCGGATCGGGCATGCAGACCGTGATCATGGGCGCCGAAGCCCTCGCCAGCGGCTCGATCGATGTGGTCGTCGCCGGCGGCATGGAGAGCATGACCAACGCGCCCTACCTCCTCAAGAAGCACCGCTCGGGCGCGCGGCTCGGCCATGACACGGCCTATGACCACATGTTCCTCGACGGGCTGGAAGATGCCTACGAGCCGGGCCGCGCGATGGGCACCTTCGCGCAGGAAACCGCCAACGCCTACCAGATGACCCGCGAAGAGATGGACGCCTATTCGATCGAATCGCTAGCCCGCGCCAATGCCGCGATCGCCAGCGGCGCCTTTGCGGGCGAGGTCGTGCCGGTAACGGTCAGCACCCGCGCGGGCGATGTGGTGGTCGAGCATGACGAGGCGCCTTCCAAGGGTCGCCCCGACAAGATTCCGCAGCTGAAGCCCGCCTTCGCCAAGGACGGGACGATCACCGCGGCGACCTCCTCCTCGATCTCGGACGGCGCGGCAGCAGTGGTGCTGACCCGTGCAAGCGTGGCCCAAGCCAAGGGGCTCACCCCCGTTGCCCGCGTGGTCGCCACGGCTGCTCACGCGCAGGCCCCGGCCCAGTTCACCACTGCGCCGATTCCGGCGATCCAGAAGGTGCTGGCGAAGGCCGGCTGGGGTGTGGACGATGTCGATCTGTTCGAAGTGAACGAGGCCTTTGCCTGCGTTGCGATGTTCGCGATGCGCGATCTCGGCATCCCGCACGAGAAAATCAACGTGAATGGCGGCGGCACGGCGCTCGGCCACCCGATCGGGGCGAGCGGCGCGCGGATCATCGTCACGCTGATCAACGCGCTCAGGCATCAGGGCAAGAAGCGCGGCATTGCCTCGCTGTGCATCGGCGGCGGGGAAGCCACCGCGGTTGCAATCGAACTGGTGTGAATTGCAGTGCCGGGCGGCGCTATTGGTCGCCCGGCAATTGCTGCGATCCCCACAGGCGTTCGGCGCTCATCCACCCCTTGCGCCCGCCGATATCGACCTCGCACCAGCCCTCGCGGCAGGGTTTCATCGCGGTAACGACACCCGGTTCGGCCCGCCACTTGACTGCGGCCCCGGCACTGGGCCCGGCACGGACCTCGGCCAGACCTTCGCCGATCACCAACCCGGCGCGCACCGGATCGAGCTGGCTGGCGGAAATCCACCCCTGCGTGCCTTCGTGATCCTCGACCAGTCGCCAACCTTCACGAATACGCACAACCTTCACCGGCATGCCTTTGCGCAGATAGACCCACGACACCGGATATTCCCGGCTTGGCCCTGCGCGCATATTGACTTTCTCATAGCGAAGCGCCGCCCAGTAGGGGAGCACCTTGTCCTGCGCGCTGAGCGGCGACAGCATCGCCCCGGCGGCCATCGCCAGCGCAAGGCAACAAGCGATCAAGAAACGGAATCCCTGCATTCCCGAGGCGATAGCCCCTTCCGGTAAGCGGTTTCAAGCTGCGCGTGTCGATCCGTGCCTTGACCGGCGCGCCCTTCACGGATTAGCCCACAGCCCATGACCCAGCGCCCTCCCCGTCCGCTTGCAACGCCTCCGCGCGTCATCGTCACCCGCCACCTCATGCCGGGTGTCGAAGCGCGGATGCGCGAGCTGTTCGATGTGGTGCTGAACGAGGCCGACGTGCCCATGACCCGCGATCAGCTTGCCGCTGCGATGCAGGATTGCGATGTGCTGGTGCCGACCGTCACCGACCGGATCGATGCCGATCTGATCGCGGGAGCCGGAGAGCGCCTGGGCCTGATCGCCAGTTTCGGCGCAGGCACCGAGCATATCGACCTCGCCGCCGCTGCCGCGCGCAAGATCATCGTCACCAACACGCCCGGCGTTTTCACCGATGATACCGCCGACCTCGCCATGGCGGGGATTATCGGCGTGCCGCGCCGGATTCGTGAAGGCACGGCACTGGTGCGCCGCGGCGAGTGGACCGGCTGGGCGCCCTCGGGTCTGCTGGGCCGGAAGCTCGCTGGCAAGGTGCTCGGCATTGTCGGGATGGGCCGTATCGGGCAGGCCGTTGCCCACCGCGCCCGCGCCTTCGGGCTAGAGATCGCCTATTATAATCGTAAGCCCCTGCCCGAGGCGCTGGAGCGGATGCTGGGCGCGCGCTACGTTGCCGATGTCGATGCGTTGATGGCAGAGGCCGATATCCTCACGCTGCACTGCCCGCTTACGGAAGAAACACGCCATCTTGTCGATGCCCGGCGGATCGCGCTGATGAAGCCGGGCAGCAGCATCGTGAACACTGCGCGGGGCGAATTGATCGATCAGGAGGCGCTGATTGCGGCGCTGCAATCGGGTCATCTCGCGGGCGCCGGGCTCGATGTCTACCCGGACGAGCCGCATGTCGATCCGCGTCTGATCGCGCATCCCAACGTCATGACCCTCCCCCACATCGGCAGCGCGACGGCCGAGGGCCGTGAGGATTCGGGCCACAAGGTGATCGCCAACATCCGCATGTGGGCCGATGGCCACCGCCCGCCCGATCAGGTGCTGACCGCGCTGATCTGAGCGCCCCGGCCCGCATGAGCACAAGCTTCGACCCCGCCGCGTTGTGCACCGCTTGCGGGCTATGTTGCAGCGGCGCGCTGTTCGATTTCGGGCCGCTCGCACCTGAGGAAGTCGAAACAGCGCAAGATTCCGGAATGGCGGTGCTCGAAGCCGAAGACGAATTTGGCTTCGCCCTGCCCTGCCCCGCGCTCGATGGCGCATGCTGCACTGCCTATTCAAGCCGCCCCGCGACCTGCCGAACTTATCGCTGCCAGCTGCTACGCGCAGCCGAGACGGGCGATGTGGCGGTGGAGCGCGCCCTGACGATCATCGCCCGCGCGCGTGAGGCCGCCGCGAGTGTGATCGCGCAGCTGCCGCCGGGTGAAACCATCACCGACGCCCGCCGCCGTCGCCGCGAGGCAAGCGCTTCGAACGGTGCAGCGGTGATGATTGCACCGCCGGGCCTGATGATGGCGCTTGGGATGCTCGATCTGATGCTCGACCAGCATTTCCGCCATGCCTCAGAGCGCCAGATCATGCCGCGCGAGTGAAGCGCTTTCCGATCAGTTTCCAAGGTGCGCCGCGATCCGCGCCCATTCATCGTCAAGATAGCCGCCCAGCGTGACCCGATTGACGAGTGCGGCAAGTAACCCGCCTCGGCCCGCCAGCACACGCTCGCGCACCGTTGCCTCCGGCCAGCCCGCCCATTCTCCCGCCACGCTGAAAAGGTTGTAAGCGAACGCGGGGGCCACTTCCTCACGGAAGATCGCTTCGGCCTCGGCGGTGGTGAAGCCCTGCGCGCGAATGACCGCCGCCATGTGGCGATAGGTCTGCGCATCCAGTTCGGTATCGAGAAAGGCGTCCGACAGTGCCACCCAGAGCGGCAAGCGCCGCGCAATTTCCAGCTCGGAAAATTGCGCGGCGGCCAATACCCTAATCCCCCGTCAAAATCCGCTCGACCAGTTCTCCCACGCTCGGCGTATAGCCGTTCGAATAGAAGGGGTCGGTCTTGAAACGGTAGGCCGCATGGCCCGCAAAGGCGAGGTTGTTGTCGGGATCATCGCCATGGGCGATGTCCTGGAGGGTCTTCTGGATACAGAAGCTGCGCGGGTCAGCGAGACGCCCCGTGGTATAATCGTCGTGATCCTTCCAGCTCGAAAACTGGCAGTGAGACAGGCAGCCCATGCAGTCCTGCTGATCCTTGCGGATTGTCTCGCGGGCGTCCGGCGTCACGAAGACGATGGTGTTGTCCGGGGTCTTCAGCGGTTCAGTGTGACCGGCGCGCATCCACATTTCCGCGCGGGCCTTGTCCTCGGGCTTGACCCAGAAGCTGCGCGCCTTGCCATCCTCGCCAAGCTGGACGGTGCCTTCTTCCTCGCCGCGCTTGAAGAAAGGGATTTGCCGTTCGCTGCGGTGCATCAGATCGTAAAGGAACGGGGTCTTCACCGCGCTGGAATAGAAGCCGGTGGGCGAGAACTTGTGGAGCAGCACATCACCCGGCTCGACGGTGCGCAGCATGTCCTTCCAGATCTGCGGGATCGGGCTTTCCTTCGTCAGCAGCGGACGCGTGCCGAACTGGAAGGCGATGGTGCCGAGTTCAGGATTGTCGATCCAGTTTTCCCACTCGCGCAGATACCACACGCCGCCGGCCATGACGATCGGCACGCTGTCAGCGACGCCCTCGGCGCGCATCACATCGCGCAGTGCCTTGACGCGGGGATAGGGGTCCTCAGGCTTGGTCGGGTCCTCAGCGTTGGAAAGGCCATTATGCCCGCCCGCCAGCCACGGGTCTTCATAGACAACCGCTGCCATCAGATCGGGAACCTTATGATAAGAACGCTTCCACAGCGCGCGGAAGGCCCGGCCCGAGCTGACGATGGGCAGATAGCAGACGTTGAAGCGCGCCGCGATCTCGGCCAGCTTGTAGGGCATGCCCGCGCCGCAGGTGACGCCCGTTACCATACCGCGGGTGTTTTCCAGCACGCCTTCGAGCACGGCCTGAGCCCCGCCCATTTCCCACAACACATTGATGTTGATCGCGCCCTTGCCGCCGGCGATTTCGTAGGCCTTCTTCACCTGCGTGGTCGCGCCGTCGATGGCATAGCGGATCAGTTCCTGATGCCGCTCTTCACGGGTGCGGCCGTGGTAGATCTGCGGAATGGGGTTGCCGTCATCGTCATAACTGTCGGCATTCACCGCGCTGACCGTGCCAATCCCGCCCGCTGCCGCCCAAGCGCCTGAACTGGCGTGGTTGGTTGCCGATACACCCTTGCCGCCTTCGACCAGCGGCCAGACTTCACGCCCGCCGTAGACGATCGGGCTCAATCCCTTGAACAATGAAAATCCCCTTTTGCGCGGCGAACCCTGCGCGTCTTTCTACTGAAATGCTGCCATAGTGCGGCAGGCCCCGCGCCGCAACCTTGGCGGCAGGCGGCGTTCAGCCTGCGTCACAGACCTCGATTGCCTGCGGATCGGTCCGCTTGGGCCCGCGTTCGAAACGGGCGAAATAGCCCTTGATATCGGGCCGTTCGATATATTCGACGAGGACATAGCCGACCGCCTCGAACTCGCAGAACAGCACCGTGTGCGGCAGGCCGTGCCGGCCCACCGGGCTATCGCTTTCCACGACGACGATCTGCCCCCCGGCGTTAAGCGCAGGCCACATGTTCCAAAGGAAGGCATAGGGCTCGGTCACTTCGTGGTACATGTGCACCATGAAGATCCGGTCGAAACTGTCGGGCGGAAGCTGCGGATTGTCGACATCGCCGAACTTGATCGAGATGTTTTCGAGCCGCTCCTTTTCGACACGGCGACCGAGGCGGTCGAGCGCCTCGCGGCTGATGTCCTGCGCCAGCACGCGGCCATCAGCGCCGACGCGCTCTGCCAGGCGCACTGTATAATAGCCCTCGCCCGCGCCGATATCGGCAACGGTCATGCCGGGGCGGATATCGGCGAGGTCCATGACGACCTTGGCTTCGCCGCGCTCGTCACGGTCGTCTTCGGTCGAGAACTGGTTGGAGACCACCTCTGCAATCGGGCGGTCGGGCACGGGGAATTCGAGCGCAGTTTCAGGCCGATCGGACGCTGCCGGAGCCAGCCCGTCGCAGCCAGCCAGCAATGCTGCAAGGCTTGAAACAAGAAGGCACGCCGCCCGCACCGGCAGCTTACTCCACGTCCTCGATCTCGACCTTCTCGCCTGTCACCCGCTGGGCAAGCGCGGCCGAGATGAACGGATCGATCGCCCCGTCGAGCACGGCATCGGGCGCGGTCGAAACAACGCCGGTGCGAAGGTCCTTGACCATCTGGTAGGGCTGCAACACGTAAGAGCGGATCTGGTGGCCCCAGCCAATGTCGCTCTTGGCAGAGTGCTCGGCATTGGCCGCTTCCTCGCGCGCACGCATCTCGGCTTCGTAAAGCCGGGCCTTCAGCATGTTCATCGCGATTTCGCGGTTCTTGTGCTGGCTGCGATCCTGCTGACTCGCCACGACGATGCCGGTGGGCTGGTGGGTAATGCGCACCGCGGAATCGGTGGTGTTGACGTGCTGCCCGCCAGCACCGGATGCGCGGTAGGTGTCGATCTTCAGATCGGCAGGGTTGATCTCGATCTCGAAGGAATCGTCAATCACCGGATAGACCCACACGCTCGAAAAGCTGGTGTGACGGCGCGCAGACGAATCATAGGGGCTGATGCGGACGAGGCGGTGCACGCCGCTCTCGGTCTTGGCATAACCATAGGCGCCGTCGCCCTTGATGAGCAGGGTCGCCGACTTGATTCCGGCCTGCTCGCCCGCCTGATATTCGACCGTTTCGACCTTGAAACCGCGGCGTTCGGCCCAGCGGCCATACATCCGGAACAGCATCTCGGCCCAGTCCTGGCTTTCGGTGCCGCCCGCGCCCGCGTGGATTTCGAGATAGGTGTCGTTCCCGTCCGCCTCGCCCGACAGCAGCGCCTGAACCTTGTCGGCATCCGCGCGGTCGGCAAGCCGGGCGAGCGTGGCAAGACCATCCTCGATGATCGCCTCTTCACCCTCAGCCTCGCCCATCTCAATGAACTCGACTGCATCGGCCATTTCGGCGGCGATCTCGTTGACCGTGTTGACCGCGGTTTCGAGGGTCTTCTGCTCGCGGGTGATCGCCTGGGCCTGCTTGGGATTGTCCCACAGGTTCGGGTCCTGCACACGGGCGTTCAATTCGTCGAGCCGGCGCAGCGCGCGCTCCCAGTCGAGCGACAGGCGCACCAGCGCCAGCGCCGCTTCGATCCGGTTGATGTAAGCCTGGGCCTCGGCCCGCATGGTCAATCCTTCATGGCGAAAAGCGAAATAAGGCCGAAGCGCTTAGCGGTGCGTGCGCGATTGTAAAGCGGTCCGCCTACTTCTTGAGCGCACGAACCGCAGCCAGCGTCTTGTCGACATGACCGCGGTAATCGGCATCGGAGTGGACGGCAACGATCCGCCCGTCCTGCGCGATCACATAGGACGTCCGCCGCGTCAGCCCGGACGCCATCGCGACGTCATAGGCCGCGCTGATCTTGGGCGAGGCAACGCCAACCGGGAAGGCATCGCGGCATTCCTTGCGGCTGAAATCCTTAAGGGTTGCGATGTCATCCGCCGACATGCCGATCACGCTCGCCCCGGCGGCCTTGAAGCGCGGCATGGCGTCGGCAAAGGCGTTGGCTTCAAGCGTGCAGCCCTGCGTGAACGCCTTGGGGTAGAAATAGAGCACCACCGGCCCCCTCGCCAGCGCCGCCTTGAGGCTGAAGCCGAACTCCTTGCCTGCTAGCGCCGCGCGGGTGGTAAATGCGGGCGCCTTCGCACCCCGCTCCAGTTCAGCCGAAGCCGGAGCGGAAAACAGGGCAGCAAGCCCGAGCGATGTGGCCGCGGCAATGGCGGCAAAGCGTGTGTGGGTCATGTTCATCGCAACCCATCAGCCCCGCCCACGGTTCCAGCGCGCATCAGTCAATCCCGCCTTCTTCCACAAGGCTGCCCTCGTCCGAAGGCGCATCGACCACCGCGCTTTCTGCGCTGCGCCGCCCGGAGCGGATGAGCGCAAGGATCTCGTTTCGCTTGGCTGCAATCGCATCTTGCCGGGTGTAACGCTCTGGCTCGGTATCGGGCTTGAAGGCCTCCCAGATGATCGCCGATTTGGGATCGTCGGTCGGCCAGCCATCGAAGACGCGTTTACCTGAGCGCCGGTCGATCCGCACCATGCGCACGCCCTGGGGTGCAACCGCGGGAAGATCGGACCACTTGGGCTTGGTCTTTTCGATCAGGCTCTTGATGATCGGCGCGGCGATTGTGCCACCATAAGCATATCCGCCCATGTTGCGCGGCTGATCAAAGCCCACGTAAGCGCCGGCAATCATCGCCTGCGTGCCGCCGATGAACCAGACATCCTTGGGGCCGGTGGTGGTCCCGGTCTTGCCGAACAGCGGAAGATTGAGCGAATTCAGCACCGTCGCTGTACCGCGGTTCACCGCGCCGCGCAGCATGTGCATGACCTGAAAGGCTGTGCGCGCGTCCATCGCCTGCGCGCCCATCACACCGAAGCGCGGCATGGGCTTGCCATCCCATTTGGCCATGTTGCAGCCGCGACATTCGCGGTTGTCGGCGCGCCACAGCACCTTGCCGCCCCGGTCCTGCACATAATCGATAAGGGTCGGCGGATTGAGACGCCCGTGGTTGGCAAGGGCGGAATAGGCCGCAACCATCTTGAGCAGCGTGGTCTCCCCCGCACCCAGCGCGGTCGAGGGATAGGCAGGGAATTTGCCGATGCCGAGCTTCTCGATCCCCTGCACGACATTGTTCATGCCCGCAGTCATGCCGATCTGAACGGTCATGATGTTCTGGGACTGCTCAAGGCCGTAGCGCATCGGGTGCTGCCCGCCGCTGCCGGTGCCGCGGATGCACTTTTCACCGAGGTTGGCACCCTGGTAATAGCAGAAGCGGTTGTTATCGACCTGGGTCGAAGGGGTCATCCCGCTGTCGAGCCCGGCGGCATAGACGAACGGCTTGATGGTCGATCCGGGCTGGCGCATCGCCTGCGTCGCACGGTTGAAATCAGACAGGCGGTTGTCGAAACCGCCCTGCATCGCCAGCACGCGCCCGGTCTGCGCGCTTTCCACCACAAGCGCGCCCTGCGCTTCGGGGATGGTGCGCACCGCATAGCCATTGCCCGAGGGGCTGGCCGCGATCACATCGCCGGCCTTGAGCGCATTGGGCAGGCCGATCAACGGTGCCTCACTGCCATCGGCAAAGCCGATCCGCGCCGACTGGCCGTTGCGCTGCGTGACCACGCCGACGCGCCAGTCCTTATAGCTGATCCCGAGCGGCGAGGATTGCAGCTGCCCCGCCCAATTGCCCTTGCTCACCTCGATCGTAGCAATCGGGCCGGTCCACGCCCGCCCGCCGTGATAGCGCAGCAACCCTTCGCGCAGGGCATCGCGCGCGGCGATCTGAATTTCGGGATCAAGGCTGGTGCGCACCCACAAACCACCTGCATAGACCGAGTTCGGCCCATCCTCCGCCATTTCCCCGAAGCGATCGATCAGTTCGCGGCGGACCTCTTCGAGGAAATAACCGGCATCGACCGATCGTTCGCGACGCTGCGTGACCAGACCAAGCGGCTGGGCCGCTGCCGCACGCCGCTGCGAGCCGGTGATGAAGCCGTTTTTCTCCATCTGGTCGAGCACGAAATTGCGCCGCTCCAGCGCCGCCTGCTCCTGCCCCTTGCGCCCATAACGTTCGGGCGCCTTGGGCAGGATGGCGAGAAATGCCATCTCATGCAGTTCGAGCTGGTCGACATCCTTGTCGAAATAGGCGCGTGCGGCCGCCTGCACGCCAAACGACCGGCGCCCGAGCGGGATTTCGTTGAGATAGAGTTCAAGGATTTCCTGCTTGGTCAGCACCTGTTCGATGCGCCCGGCAAGGATCATTTCCTTGAGCTTGCGGGTGACTGAGTATTCATCACCCAGCAGCAGGTTCTTCGCGACCTGCTGCGTGATCGTGGAACCACCCACCGCACGCTCGCCCGTCCCGGCCTTGCGGGCGTAATCGAAGACGGCGTTGGCCGTGCCGAGAAAGTCGACCCCGCCATGGCTGAAAAAGGTCTTGTCCTCGGCGGCGAGATAGGCCTCGATCAGCTTCTGCGGGAAGTCGGCATATTGCAGCTGCACCCGCCGTTCGCGGGCATAGGAATGGACGATCTCGCCATCAACGCCGCGCACCACCGTGGGCAGCGGCGTTTCATAGGTCAGCAACGCCTCGGCCTCGGGCAGGTCGCTCGCCAGCCACACGAACAGCGCGATCCACAATGCCAGGAACAGGCCGAACGCGATTGCAATCAGCTTGAACAGCCTGCTGGACCGCCAGCGCGCGGCAAACCACGCCAGCGCCGCGCCGATATCGCGGTTTACGCGGTAACGCAGATAGGCCCAGGTTGAAAGCTGGTCAGAGGCGGGGGCGGTCTCGGTCATGGACGCAGGCCGACTAGCACGCACAGGCGCGACAAGGCTAGCCGCTTTGCGCGCCTATTCCCCGCTACTTGCCGCATCAGTGCGGCGGGCGAAGAAGACCTTGATCGCACTGGCCAGCACAGTCGCATATCTGGCACGGCCTTCGCGTGTGGTCAGCCGCGCACGATCGGTGCGGTTGGTGACGAAGCCGCTCTCGAAAAGCACCGATGGCACGTCCGGCGCGCGCAGCACCGCCAGCGCCGCGGCACGGCGCGGCTGCGGGACGAAAGCGAGAGTCTGCTCACCTTCCCTCAGCACCAGACCGGCAAAGGCCAGCGCATCCTCCTGTGTGCGCTGCTGGGAGAGTTCGACAAGGATCGCGCTGACATTGGCACTGGCGCCGGAAATGGTGATGCCATTCAGCCGGTCGGCATCGTTTTCGCGGGCTGCAAAACGCGCCGCAGCCTCGCTCGAAGCCTCGTTGGACAGGGTGTAGATGCTCGCCCCGCTGATCTCGTCGTTCTGATCGCCGGCAGAATCGGCGTGAATCGAGATGAACAGGCTCGCCCCCAGAGCCCGCGCAATCTCTGGGCGGTGCGGCAGAGGCAGGATCCGATCATCCGAACGGGTAAGTGCGACCCGAATGCCGCCCTGACGCAGCAATTCGTCGCGCAGCGCCTTGGCCAGCGCGAGCGTGATCGCCTTTTCTTCAAAGCGCGTGCCATCCGCGGCGGTGCCGATCGCCCCCGGGTCGCGCCCTCCGTGGCCGGCATCGATCACCACAAGTGGGCGCGAGGGATCGTCTGGCCCTTCGATCTTCGGCAGTTCGATCTGTGTCGCGGCCACCTCGCCAAGGGGGAAGCGCAGCACATAATCGCGCCCCCATTCAGGCACCGGGATCACCACGCCCAACGCTTTCGCCGCGCCCAGCAGCGCGAGCGGCACCAGCATGACAACAAGCAGAAGGGTGCGATAACTCATTAACCATCGGCTTACGTTCTTGCGCGAAGGAAACGCAATAGAGTTGCGGGGTTTGCCCCACAGTGCTAGCGGTATTGCCAGAGAGACCGAAGAAGGTGCCAATGCGCATCCCGCCCGCCTCTCTGCACCGGGGCATTTCTTTCTCGCGACCCGGTCCAGTACAGGTTGATGCAGTGACGATACGTTTTTCCCGACAGACGAGCACGATGCGCGATCCGCGCCTCCTTGCCGTCGCGGGACAAGGCGCGGCAATCATCCGCACGTTCGCCATTGCAGACACGAGCTTCGCGCCCAGCGCCGCCGGCTTTCACGCCGCTGGCCCTCACAGTGCGATTTCCCCTTCCGGCACCGCTTTCGGGCTGGCCGGTTCACCACAATATGCGCGCCCCCTTCCCCCGCTGATGCGGCAAAGGCCGGGCGCTTGGAGATTATTCAATGGCAACGCGCATGCTTATCGATGCGCGCCACCCGGAAGAAACCCGGGTGGCGGTTCTGCAAGGCAACCGGATTGAGGAATTCGACTTTGAATCTGCCGAACACAAGCAGATCAAGGGCAACATCTATCTCGCCAAGGTAACCCGGGTCGAACCCTCGCTGCAGGCGGCTTTCGTCGACTTCGGCGGCAATCGCCACGGCTTCCTCGCCTTCAGCGAAATCCACCCCGATTACTACCAGATCCCGAAGGCCGATCGTGACGCCCTCCTCGCCGAAGAGGCTGAGGCTGCCGAAGAAGAAGAGCGTCTGCGCGCCGAAGAAGAAGCCGAAGGCATTGCGCCCGGTGCCGAATACGACGCTGAAGATGACAGCGGCGAAGCGCTCGCCGAAGATTTCGCCGAAAACGGCGTCGAGGAAGTCGATACCTCCGACAAGGACGATGTCGCTACCATCGAAGGCGGAGCCTCGGACGAGGAAGACAGCGCCGATGAAGACAACGGCGACAGCGAAGAAAGCGCCGAAGACAGCGAAGGCGGTGAAAGCCGTCGCGGCCGTGGTCGTGGCCGCCGCCGTCAGGGCAAGGGCGACAGGGGCGGTGACGGCAAGGGTCGCAGCCGCGCCAAGCAAGTCGACGAGGTCCGCGCCAAGCGCATGGCGCTGCGTCGCCGCTACAAGATCCAGGATGTCATCCAGCGCCGCCAGGTGCTGCTCGTCCAGGTTGTCAAGGAAGAACGCGGCAACAAGGGCGCGGCACTGACCACCTATCTCAGCCTTGCCGGCCGTTACACCGTGCTGATGCCCAACTCGTCGCACGGCGGCGGGATCAGCCGCAAGATCAGCTCGACCAGCGATCGCAAGCGGTTGAAGGAGATGGTCTCGGACTTGAAGCTCCCCAAGACCATGGGCCTGATCGTGCGCACCGCCGGCATGAGCCGCACCAAGCCCGAGATCAAGCGCGACTTCGATTACCTCGCCCGCGTGTGGGACGAGATCCGCGAGAACACGCTTGCCTCGGTCGCCCCGGCGCTGATCCATTCGGACAGCGACCTCATCAAGCGCGCGATCCGCGACATCTACAACAAGGAAATCGAGGAAGTCGTCGTCGAGGGCGAGGAAGGCTACAAGTCGGCCAAGGCCTTCATGAAGCTGCTGATGCCCAGCCATGCGCGGCGGGTGAAGGCCTACGTGGACCCGGTGCCGCTGTTCCAGCGTTACGGCGCGGAGGATCAGCTCAAGGCGATGTATGATCCGATGGTGCAGCTGAAATCCGGCGGCTACCTGATCATCAATCCGACCGAAGCGCTGGTGTCGATCGACATCAACTCCGGCCGCTCCACCAAGGAGCACGGGATCGAGGCGACCGCGCTTCACACCAATCTCGAAGCGGCAAGGGAAATCGCCCGTCAGCTTCGCCTGCGCGACATGGCAGGCCTTGTCGTGATCGACTTCATCGACATGGAGTATCCCTCCAATGTCCGTAAGGTCGAAAAGGCGATGAAAGAGGCGCTGAAGAACGACCGCGCCCGCATCCAGGTGGGTCGCATCAGTTCGTTCGGGCTGATGGAAATGAGCCGCCAGCGCCTGCGCACCGGCGTACTCGAAGCGACCACCCGCCCCTGCCCGCATTGCGACGGCACCGGGCTTGTGCGGACCGCCTCCTCGGCGGGCCTTTCGGCGCTGCGTCTGATCGAAGATGAAGCGGCGCGCGGCAAGGGCACGCAAATCCGTCTCGCAGCCAGCACCGAAGCGGCAATCTATCTTCTCAACGAAAAGCGCGCCGATCTGGTCGAGATCGAACAGCGTTACGGCGTCAGCGTCGAAGTGGTGCCCGAAGGCGAGCAGGAAGGCGCGAAGATGAGCGTCTCCAGCGCCGGTCCGCGCCCGACCCATGCGCCCAAGTTCGAACCGATCATCGACGATGATGACGACGATCTGCCTGAGGAAGAGGACGACTACGCCGAAGAAGAGGCCGAAGAACGCGAACCGCGTGCGCAGCGGCGCGAGCGCGGCGACCGCGACGATGCCAATGATGAAGGCGGCGGTCGCAAGAAGAAGCGCCGGCGTCGGCGCGGCGGTCGCAATCGCAACCGTGACCGTGAGGACGGCGCCGACGGCGAATCCGGCGATGACACTGTCGAAGGCGAAGCCGGAACCGAAGGCGAAGACGCGGGCGATGAACGCGGCGATGACACTGTCTCCGAGAACGGCGACGATGGTGAGGGGCGCCCCAAGAAGCGCCGCCGCCGTGGCGGCCGTGGACGCAAGCGGCGCGATGGCAGTGACGAGGCTGAAATCGGCGGCGCTTTGGATGAAGACGGTGATGCCGTAATTGGTGACGAAGCCGAGAGTGTGGCTCTGGCTGAAACGCCTGCCGCAAAACCGGAAGCCGAAGCCGAAGCGCCTGTCGCAGAAGCACCGGCGGAAAAGCCCAAGCGCGTGCGTGCACCGCGCAAGAAGAAGGTCGCAGAGCCGGTCGCGGAGGAAGCTCCCGCTGAACTCACGCCGGACATCACTGCCGAAACCGCAGAGACGGCCCCCGACGCTGCGGAAGAGGCTCCGGCTGAAAAGCCCAAGCGCAAGCGCGCTCCCCGCAAGGCCAAGGTTGCCGAGCAGGAGCCCGCCGAAACCGCCGAAGTCAGCGAACCGGCGCCTGCCGCCGAAGCGCCAGCTGAAGCACCCGCAGCCGATGCGCCCGAGCCCGATGCCAAGCCGCGCCGTGGCTGGTGGCAACGGACGTTCGGGGAATAGAATGCATAAGGGGCAGCGCGCATCGCAATCGCTGATTGCGTTCGTCGCTGCCCTTGTTGCACTGGCCCTTCCCGCTTTCGCCACCGCCCAACCCGCAGAAGCTGGCGATGATGCGGCGATGGCGGCCTATCGCAACGGCGATTTCGCAACGGCCCGCGCATTATGGCAGGAAGGCTGCGATGCAGGCGGCATGCGCGACTGCTTCGAACTTGGCGTCGTTTACCGTGACGGCGAAGGTGTCGAGGCCGACGGAGCGCGCTATCTTGCCCTTATGGCGCGCGCCTGCGACGGCGGCATTGCTGCTGCCTGCCACAATCTCGGGCGCGAACAGTTGCGTGGGATCGAACAGGGCACTGGGGCCGCCACCCCCGAACAGCTTGCGACCGGCACCGGCTACTACCGTCTAGCCTGCAAGCTCGGTGCACAAACCAGCTGCCGCAATCTCAGCCTGCATCTCGCGCGCGAGGCTGCAAGCGGGGACCCGGCCGCAGTTGCGGTAATGCGTCAGGACTGCCTCGATGGCGCTGGGGCAATCTGCTTTGGCCTGGCGAGCCTTTACGACATCCACCTTGCTGCAACGATCGGCAATGATCCTGAAGCCGCCAATGCCGCATTGCTGCTCGGCTGCGAACGGCTTGACCGCGACAGCTGCCAGAACCTCGCCTGGCATTACGACCACGGCTTTGGATTTCCGACCAACCGCGTGCGCGGCTCGGCGCTTTATCATATCGCCTGCGATGATGATCCGGGCTTTGTCTGCCCGATGGTGCCGGGAAGCGCGGTTACCGCGCAGCCAGACCGGAAGGCCGCGGTCTCCAAGGACTTGCAACACGCTGCCGGCGCTTACCGCGCTGCCTGTGATGATGGGCTGGCGATGGGGTGTTTCGGCTATGCGCGCCTGATCGCCGTGAGCGGCAGAGGAATGACTGACGCGGATGCGATGCGCCAATGGCTGGGCAAGGCTCTGGCCCTGTCGCCGGGCATGCCGATCGCGACCGAATTGCTCAGGCGGCTCGACGCCGGCGAATTGCCCGCCGAGCCGCTCGACTGATCAGCCGCCCGTGCGGCGGGCGATGCCCCATTCCATCCACCCGGCAAAGCGCGGTGCCTTGGGCGTGTAGCCCTCCCCCAGCGTTTCCACCGCGAAGCCCGCGCCCTTCAGCGCGCTGGCGATGGGCCGCGTCAGATGACAGCCGCCCGCAAGCCGCTTCCAGACGGGCTCGATCCGCTCCTGCCATCCGCGCACATCCGCATCAGGGGCGCGCCCATGTTCGAGGAACAGCGCCTGGCCGCCGGGGCGCAGGATGCGGCGCAGCTCGCGCATGACCTGCGCGGGGTCTTCCACCGAACACAGGGTGAAGGTGCACACCACGCAGTCGAAGCTTTCGTCGGCGAAGGGGATCGCCTCGCCGCGCCCTTGCCTGAGGTCCGCCGCCCAGCCCTTTGCCTGAGCCGCCGCCCGCGCATCATCGAGCAGCCCTGCATGCGGGTCGATCCCGGCATAGGAGGTGATCGCAGCAGCGTCATAGAACGGGTGATTGATACCGCCCCCGCACCCCAGTTCGAACACATCGCCCCGCGCGCGCGGGACCACGGCTGCGCGGCGCTTCATCACCTGCCCCTGGCTACAGGCACAGGTAATCAGGCGCGGCATGATGTTCGCCTCGTACCAGCTTGCCAGTCCCATCCCGCTTATCCCCTTTCCCGTCCGGCAAATGCGTGGCACGTTATGCGGCAATTGCCAAACCGGCTTTCTGGGAGGGATGCCCGCCATGAACACAACCAACCCCGGAACCAACCCCGGCGCCGCTTCGTCCGATGCCGGTTTCCGCTTTCACCCCAGGCTGTGGATCGGCGCCGCAATGCTGCTCGCCTTCCCGGCACTGGGCACGGTCATGAGCCCTGAGGTCAAGTGGGGTCCTGAAGACTTCGCGGCAATGGGCCTGTTGCTCGCGTTGCTGTGCGGCGCGATCGAGGCCGCCATCCACTTCCTCGATGCGCCGCGCTGGCGGATCGGGGGGATCATGCTGGCGGTGCTGCTGTTTCTGACCATCTGGGCGCACTTGGCAGTGGGGTTGTTCGACTGAACCTTGGGGCCGCCTTTGCCCAAGCGTCAGAAATTTCCGTCTGCGCGGGCAAGGATCTAGGCCGGCACTTCTTCTCCGCGAAAATCGAACACCCGGCCCGACTGCGCGGGCGTGAGGCGTGACAGCACACCAATGAGGTTCGCGGCCGCATCGCCGGGCGCAGTCAGCTGGCCGTCGGGCAGCCCGCTCTGAAACGGGGCGGACAAGGCGCTGTCGACCGTGCCGGGATGGAGCCCGACAATCACGGCTTCGGGATGGGTGCGCTCCATTTCCAGCGCGAAATTCCGCAGCAGCATGTTGAGCGCCGCCTTGCTCGCCCGGTAGGAATGCCACCCGCCGAGCCGGTTGTCCGAAATCGAGCCGACCCGCGCCGAAAGCGCCGCGAAGGTGAACGGCCTGCCGCGCGGCATCAGCGCCAGCACGTGCTTCGCGATCAGGGCAGGCCCGATGGTGTTGAGCGCCAAGACTTCGGCCATCGCCGCCGGATCAAGCCGCTTGAAGGTCCTCTCGGGCCCGGTGCCGTCCGCCAGCGTCAGCACGCCAGTGGCGACGATCGTCCATTCGGGCGGCACGGCGCGCATCGTTTCGGCAGCGGCCGCGATGCTAGCCTCGTCGGCAAGATCAAAGGCGAAGGAGTGCACGCCCGGCACCTGCGGCCCCTCGCCCCTGCGCGAGCCTGCATAAATCACCTGCGTCCCGCCCGCCGCCAGCGCCTCGCATAGCGCACGTCCGATCCCGCCGCTCGCCCCGAACACAGCCGCAGTGCGCGGCCACGAGGCTGCCATTTCCGATACTTGTCCTGCCTGTTCCATTGCTGCTCAAAGCGCACGAACCCCCGATCCGGTTCCGACCGGTGAGGCAGGCTCAACCCCTGTGCAAAAGGCTGCAACACCCCCCGCTTGCGTGTGCGGGCAATGCCGCTAGATAGGGGGCAAATCGCAACCGGGATCAGTTCATGGCGACCTTCACTCTCCCCAAGAATTCCAAGATCAACAACGCCGGCAAGGTGCACAAGGCATCGGGCGGCCGGGTGAAGTCGTTCAAGATTTACCGCTACGATCCCGACAGCGGCCAGAACCCGCGCTACGACAAGTTCGAGATCGATCTCGACGAATGCGGCCCGATGGTCCTCGACGCCCTGTTCAAGATCAAGAACGAGATCGACCCGACGCTGACCTTCCGCCGTTCGTGCCGTGAAGGCATCTGCGGGTCGTGCTCGATGAACATGAACGGCAAGAACGGCCTCGCCTGCACCACCGCGATCGAGGATTTGAAGGGCGAGATCCGCATTACCCCGCTGCCGCACATGGATGTGATCAAGGACCTCGTGCCTGATTTCACCCACTTCTATGCCCAGTACGCCAGCATCCGTCCGTGGCTCCAGACCGTCTCGCCCACGCCGAGCGGCAAGGAGCGCCTGCAATCGCCCGAACAGCGCGAAAAGCTCGACGGCCTTTACGAGTGCATCCTGTGCGCTTGCTGCTCGACCTCATGCCCGAGCTATTGGTGGAATTCCGACAAGTTCCTCGGCCCGGCGATCCTGCTTCAGGCCTATCGCTGGCTGGCTGACAGCCGTGACGAGATGACGGGTGAGCGTCTGGACGATCTCGAAGATCCGTTCCGCCTCTATCGCTGCCACACCATCATGAACTGCGCGAACGTGTGCCCCAAGGGCCTCTCCCCGGCCAAGGCGATTGCGGAAACCAAGAAGATGATGGCCGAGCGGGCTATCTGATCCGGTGACCTTCAAGGACGACGTGTTCGAACACGGGCCAGACCCGGATAACCCCGGCTGGCACCACTGGAACCTCAAGGACGAAACGCTGTTCAACGGCGCGGTGATGGGCAAGCTCATCACCCGCGTCGATGATGACGGGAAGGCGCGGCTGCGCATGTTCCCCGAGCGGCGTCACATGAACCTGCAAGGCATCATCCACGGTGCGGTCACGCTGTCGTTGATCGACATTGCGCTGTTCGTCACCATGCACCGTATCGGCACCGGCAATGCGGGCCCCTCGGTGACGCTGGAGCTGTCCAGCCAGTTCGTCGGCGGGGGCGATCCGAACCGCCCGCTCGATGCCGTAACCGAAATCGTGCGCGAAACCGGCAAGCTGGTCTTCATCCGCGGGATGGTGGTGCAAGGCGAGGATGTGGTCGCCAGCTTCTCAGGGATCGTGCGCAAGATGATGCCGCGAGGTTAATGTGCCAGGGCTGCTTGCCCGTTACGATGCGCTGATCGCCGGCGGCGAACTGCGCGCCGACCCCGATCAGCGCGCGGCGGCTGAAAAACTGGCGACGCTTCAGGATGCGCTCGAATCTCCGCCGCCCGCAACGGGCCTCATCGGCAAACTGTTCGGCAGCAAGCCGGCCCCGCCTCCGCGCGGTCTCTATATCTGGGGCGGCGTCGGGCGCGGCAAGTCGATGCTGATGGACCTGTTCGTCGACACGCTGTCCCTTCCGGAAAAGCGCCGTGTCCATTTCCATGCCTTCATGCTCGAAGTCGACCGCCGCATCGCCGAAGCCCGCAAGGCGCAGCGCCGCGATCCGCTTGTGGCGGTGGCGCAGGACATGGCGGCGCGGCTCAAATGCCTCGCCTTCGACGAGATGGTGGTCACCAACACCGCGGACGCTGCGATCATGGGCCGCTTCTTCACCGCGCTGATGGAAGCCGGAACGGTGATCGTCACCACCTCCAACCGCCCCCCGCGCGATCTCTATAAGGACGGGCTCAACCGCTCGCTGTTCCTGCCCTTCATCGATCTGGTCGAGGCGCGGATGGATGTGCTGAGTTTGAACGGCCAGACCGACTATCGGCTCGACCGTATCGGCGGGCTTGCCATGTGGCATGCGCCGCTAGGCGACGCAGCGACCGCGCAGGTGCGCGAGGCGTTCTTCCGACTGACCGACTTCGAGCCCGAAGACGCCGCCCACGTGCCGAGCGGAACGCTCGACCTCGGCGGTGGGCGGGCGCTGCATGTGCCCAAGAGCCTCAAGGGTGTGGGTGTGTTCAGCTTCAAGAAATTGTGCGGCGAAAACCGCGGCGCGGCGGATTACCTTGCTATCGCGCAGGCGTTCCACACGGTGATCCTTGTCGGCATTCCGAAAATGGGACCGGAAAACCGCAACGAGGCGATCCGCTTCACCAAGCTGATCGACGCGCTTTATGAGCACCGCGTAAAGCTGTTCGTCACCGCCGCCGCACTGCCGGAAGAGCTCTATCAAGCAGGTGACGGAGCCTTCGAATTCGAACGCACGGTGAGCCGCTTGAACGAGATGCAAAGCGCCGATTACATGGCCCTCGGCCACGGCACCGAAAATTAGGCGCTCACCCCCAACTGCCCCAGCGACTTCTCCAGCATAAGCAGCTGCCACAGGGTCCGCGAATGGTCGGCGCGGCCTGCGATATGGGTTTCGGCCAGCCCTGCGATAGCCTTGGGATCGAAGAACCCGGTCTGGGCGAGGCCCCCGGTCGCAATCCCGCGCGCGGCATCGGCCAGCGGCCCCCTCAGCCATTCGGCGATCGGCGTGACGAAGCCCTGTTTGGGGCGGTAGAGAATGTCGTGGGGCAGATAGCGTTCGAGCGTTTTCTTCAGCAGATACTTGCCGGTGCTGCCGCTGACCCGCATCCGTTCAGGCAGGCGCGCAGCGAATTCCACCAGACGGTGATCGAGCAGCGGTTCGCGCGCTTCCAAACTCACCGCCATGCTGGTGCGATCGACCTTGGTGAGGATATCGCCGGGCATCCAGAAGGTGAGGTCAGCATATTGCGCCCGGTCTAGCCCGGAGCGACCCGGTGCGGCGCGCATCAGGGCGATCAGTTCGTCCTCGGCGCGGAAACCGACAAGACTGGCGGCGAAGGCATCGGTGTAAAGCGCCCGGCGCGCACCCGGCAAGGTCACCGACAGACCGCGGGCGTAACCCTCCTCCCCGCTTTCGGCCAAGGCCAGCAAGGTCGCCTTGGCGCGGAAGGGACGCGGGGCCCAGTCGGCCTTGGGCCATGCGCGGCCCAAGGCGCCGAACAGAGGTCCGCGGAGGCCCGCGGGCAATACCGAGCGGGCGCGTTCTTCGTGGTGGTGGAACACCTGACGGCGGTAACCGGCAAAGGCCTCGTCCGCCCCGTCGCCCGACAGCGCCACTGTCACCCGCTCACGCGCCAATTGGCACACGCGCCATGTCGGCAAGGCGGAGGCATCGGCGAAAGGCTCGTCGAACATCGCGGCGAGCTGGTCAATAGCGGCAAAATCGTCGGTGGCGACAATGCGTTCCTGATGGTCCGCGCCAAACTTCGCTGCGATCTGACGGGCATAGGAGGTCTCGTCATAGGCATCGACGTCAAAGCCGATCGAGCAGGTCTGCACCGGCTTGTGCGAAGCCTCGGCCATCAGCGCGACAACGCCCGAGCTATCCACCCCGCCCGAAAGGAACGCCCCCAGCGGCACATCGGCGACCATGCGCGAACGCACGCCTTCGCGTAAGTGATGGACGAGCTGCGCAGAAAGATCGGCTTCGCTCCCGCGCTCGCGGCTGGAAAAATCGATATCCCACCACCGCTGCGGACGGCCGGGAGCCTTGCCCTGTTGCAGCAGCCAGTAGTGCCCGGCGGGCAGCTTCGCGACGCCTGCCAGAATGGAATGCGTGTCAGGAACATAGCCCCAGGCCATATAGGCCTCGATTGCCTGCGGATTGACCCGGCGGCGCAGTTGCGGATGCGCTAGCAGGCCCTTCAATTCCGAGGCAAACGCGATGCTGCCATCCCAAAGGTGCGCCAGAAACAGCGGCTTGACCCCGAAGCGGTCGCGCGCAAGGAACAGCTGGCGCCTGGCGAGATCGAAGATCGCAAAGGCGAACATCCCATCGAGCCGCGACAGGCAATCCGGGCCCCACTTCTGCCATGCCGCAAGGATTACCTCGGTATCGCCATTGGTGCGGAAAGTGAACCCGGCCTGCTCCAGCTCGCGGCGCAGTTCGCGGAAATTGTAGATCTCGCCGTTGAAAACGATCACCGCCCGGCCATCGGGGCTGTGCATGGGCTGGGGGGAACCGGCCAGATCGATGATCGAGAGCCGGCGGTGACCAAGGCCCACGCCGTGATCGGTCCACACCCCTGCCCCATCCGGCCCGCGGTGCGCAATCGCATCGCACATGCGCTCCACCCGCGCCGGATCAACCGGCTTGGGTGTTTCGGCATGGAATATCCCGGCAATCCCGCACATTGTCGTCAGTGCCTAGAGCAGCATCGAGAGCGCGGCAACGCCCGCAAGGGCGATGATCGCAAGGCCCGCGCGTCCGGGCGCAACACTGAAGGCCTCGGCGCGGGACACCCAGCGCCACTCATCGATCACGCCGAGCGGCCAGCCATAACTGTCAGGCTCACGCTCGACGAAGCGCCAGGCTGCGCTCAGCAGCACAGCGATGATGATCGCAAAGAACACCCAGCCATAGACGATGTGATCAAAGCCGGTCGCTTTCTCGGCGCCGACATATTGCGCGACATAGATCGTCGCCCAGGCGCGCACCCCGTTGGCGATCACGGGGACGATGACGCAGGCGGCCATAAAGGCAGTGCGGGTCGCCCAGCGCCGGAAGCGCGTCGCGCAGACCAGCACGCCGAGCGTGACCATCGCGACGAGGAACTTCACGCCCGAACACGCCTCGGCCACGATGAACAGCCCGGCGGGCGTATCGATATGAATGCCGTCGATCTTGGCAGGCACGCCGCTCGCATGGGTCAGCGCGATGGCGATCTCGGCGGTAATGTGCTGGAGCGGCGGGATGATCTCGTCGCCAAAGGGCACCATGAAGGCGGCAAAGGCGATCGGCAGCGCCAGCACAAGGCTGGTGCGAACCCCGAGGATAGTCACCGCCGCCGCCTGCAACGCGGCCACAGCACCGGCCTGCGCGACAAGGTTGATGCCCGCGCCTGTGCCGATACGCCACAGCACAAGGCCCGCCGCCACGCCGATCAAGCCCGGGACAAAGGGCCGGGGCGCAAGGAGGGACAGGTCTTCCTCCTTTAGCCCCACCAGCCAGGCGATGATGAAGGGGACGAGCAGCAGGTGGTTATAGGTGTCGATGTGCCACCACTGATACGCCATCGCGCCCCATGCCTGCGCGGTGACGATCATCAGCGCCAGCGTGGCAGCGCCAAGGGCAAGCAGCGGCGAGTGCCATGCTTCGGGCAGACGGGCCGGCGGCGCGGGCACGGGTGCGGTCACGGAAGCTTCAGGCGGCATCGCGCTGGCCTTCCGATGGCTCGGCGAGCAAGCGGGCGAGCGGTGCCAGCATCGCCTCCCATGCATGGGTGGCCCGCACGAAGCGCCGCGCATCCGCCCCGATACGCGCGGCCGTGTCGGGGTCGGCGATCAGGCCGGCGATCCGCTCAGCCATGGCCTCAGGGTCCGGCGGACAGACCAGCCAGTGGGTCCCATCCTCGGCGGCAATCCCGGTCGCGGCTTCAGGGGTGAGGACCACTGGGCGGGCCATCGCCATCGCCTCCAGCACCTTGTTCTGCACCCCCCGCGCGATCAGCAGCGGCGCAAGCACGGCGTCGGCGGCTGCGATGAAGGGGCGCACATCGGGCACCGCTCCCCACACCCTGACCCCCGGCGCCCCGTCATGCGCCATCAACGCACAGGTCGGGCTACGGCCGACGACATGGAAGGTCGCCTCAGGCAGGCGTGCACGCAGCACCGGCAGCAACGCCTCGATCACCCACAAGGCGGCCTGTTCGTTGGGGCGATAATCCATCTGCCCGGTGAACACGAAATGCGGCCCCGCCGTGCGCGTCAGATCGGGATGGGGCGCGGCTTTTGCAGGATCGAAGAAATCCGCATCGATGCCGTTGCCGATCACCTGCACATTGACCCGCGCCGGGTCGGCAAGGCGACTGCGATAAAGCGCAGCTTCAGCATCGGAGATCAGGATCGTCGCATCGGCCCGCTGGCCAAGCCGTTCCTCCTCGCGTGCCAGCAACCGTGCCTCGCGGGTGTTGAGCCACACGCGTTCGCCAGCGGCGGCGTAGGATTCGAACTTGGCGCTATCGACATCGCACAGGTCGATCACCACGCGCCCCGAAAAGTCATCGGGCACATATTGCCCCATCTGACCGGAGAACACGACGACCGCCCCGATCTGCTCGCGCATGATGGTGGCGCGCACCCAATCGGCCAGCGTGCGGCTGTGGAACGCGGTCAGGCTGACCGGACGGCCAGACAACACCGCCTCGGCCCCGGCAAGCGGCAGCGGCTTGGTGCGCGCCGCCACACAGGCCGAAGCCGCGAGCGCCGCAAGCGCATCCTCACCCCTGCCATCCTCATTGGCGAAGCACCCGACATGCACCGGAGCAAGCCGGGCAAGCGCCGTCAGCAGATGATGCGAGCGGATGCGATCGCCCCGATCAGGCGGAAACGGCACGCGGTGGGCGAGGAACAGGATGCCGGGCATCACACGCGCCCTCTTAGGCCAGCCCACGCGCGATCCACGGACCCAGAATGTTCGCAACCGGCAGCGGCAGCTTCTTCCAAAGCGCGATCTTGCGGCTGTAGCTGGCGTCGGTTGGATCGATATTGCGCTGCGGCGTGCCCGGCGCAGTCCATGCCGCATAGGTGAGCGGCTGGGGTTCAAAGCCCCAATTCTTCTTGAAGGCGAAGGGGCCGCTGCCGGTTTTCGAGCGCCCGAAATCGAACCGCTGCATGCCCTTGCGCCGGGCATGGAGCATCAGCTCGTAATACATCACCTCGTTCGCCCGCGCCGCTCGCGCGGCGAACACGCCGCCGCCCCAGAAGGGCAGCACGGCGCCGGCATGGTAAAAACTCAGCACACTCGCCAGCGGGGTTTCGTCCTGCCAAACCGTAAGGATATCACTGCTGTCCGGGAATGCCTCCAGCATTGCAGCGAACAACGCACGCGGGAAAACCGGCGTGCCGAGATTGCGCACACTGGCGCTGTAGCAGGCGTAATGCGCAGCAAGATCGCCCGCTTCCCGGCCCACCGTCACGCGGTGGCCGAAGCCCAGCCCCTTGCGCACTTCGGCGCGGGCCTTGCGCGGGATCGCGAGAAGTTCGGCCTCGTCATCGGCCGCCAGCAACCGTTCAAAGCCGCAATGCTTGTCCGACCAGCTTACCCAATCCGCCGGGACAGGCCCGCCGCGCAGTTCGATCCCGCTAAAGCCGGATTGCCCGGCTTGGGCCGCGGCGGCCTCGGCCAGGGCCTGCACGGTTGCATCGCCGCTGGCGAGAATGCCGCCGCCGACACCAAATCCGCTCGATACCAGCGCTTTGCCGAACAGCGCAGAACGCACCTCGGTCAGCGGCAGCCAGCCCGTGACCGCCCCCATCCGTTCCGCCACCAGCCCGGCGGCGCGCTGGCCGGTCCCGGCTTCGACTGCGGCGAGCCATGTCGGGCGGTGAAACAGGCTACCGCCCGCTTCTGCCACGAACGCCTCGATCCGGCGCACTTCGCCTTCGTCGCGCCAGTCGAGTGTTCGCACAGTGGTGGCTGCCCTCAGCGGCGCGTTCATTCGGCCGCTTCCACTTCGGCCTGTAGGCCAAGTTCAAGCGGCGGCAGAACCAGATCTTCGGCACGGGCTCGCTCGCGGTGGGCGACCAGATCCATCCGGCCCCAGCGGAAATCCTGCACCAGATCGCCCAGCTTGCCCGCCATCTTCGACAGGCCGGTGTAATGCCGGAAGCGCGAACGCAGCGGGGCATGGCCCACGCGCGGCTGGCCGGGATCGACTTCCCATGGGTGGAAATAGAACACCGCCGGGCGGCCTTCATCTCGGTTCACCTGACGGATCGCCCAGCGCGAGAAGGCATAGGGCAGCACGCGGAAGAACCCGCCCCCGCCCGCCGCCACGCGCCGCCCGCCAAGCATCGCGGTGGTCACCGGCAGTTCGATCAGCGACGAACCGGCGAGCGGGCGGAACGCAAAGCGCGGGGCTTCGGGCCAGCCATAGTGATCATGCACCACCGGCGCGACGCTGGAGGAATAGGCATATCCCTGCTCGGCCAACTCGGCAAAAGCCCACGGCGTGCGCTGATCGATCGAAAAGCTGGGCGCACGGTAGCCGGTCACGGGCACCCCGGCACAATCCTCGATGATGGCGCGCGCCTTGCGGATATCCTCGGCAAACTGAGCGCGGGTGAAGGTGAACACGCGCGCATGATCATAGCCATGGCTGGCAATTTCGTGACCGGCATCGACAATGCGGCGGATCATGGCGGGATGGCGCTTTGCCACCCAGCCCAGCGTGAAAAAGGTCGCGCTGACATCGGCTTCGGCGAACAGATCAATCACGCGGTAGACATTGTCTTCCACGCGGGTCTTGATCGAATCCCATTCATCGCGGGCGATCACGTTTTCGAAGGCACCGACCTGGAACCAGTCCTCGACATCGACCGACAGGCCGTTGACGATGCCCTGACCGCCCCCGGCACCGGGGATCTCTTGAAAAGGGGCGTTCATCGTCACGCGGCCCTGCGCGACGGGTCTTCCTCAAGCCATTCGATGAGCATGGTCAACACATGGCGGAAGGATTGCTCCTGCTCTTCGAGCCGCGCCTCGATGCGCTCCAGCGCAGCGGCAAGGCGGGCATCGGCGATGCGCGCATCCTCGGGCGAGGTGTCGTCATCCTCACCGGCGCGGCGGCCCATGCCGGCGGCCTGCAATTCGCTGATCGCCGCTTCCAGTTCGGCGGTGCGCGCATCGCGGCTGGCAAGCAGGGCTGCGACTTCAGTGGCAGGAACGCTGGCCTGCTGGGCCGGCACCTCGGGCGCGGCCATCGGCGCGCTGCGAAGATCGCTGCCCGCCCGGGCGCCGCGGGTCTGATCGGCCGCCATTTCGGCGATCACATCGTCCAGCATGGCAAGGCCCAGCGTCTCGCGTTCCTCGATCGCGCCAAGCAGCAGCAGCCGGTTCATAACCTGATTGACCCGGCGCGGAATGCCCCCGGTGTGGCGGTAGAGTGCGCCCAGCAGCCCGGCCTCGAAGCCCGGACGCCCATCCCAGCCCACGTGGGCAAGCCGGTGGCGCACGTAATGCTCGACTTCGCCCGCATCCAGCGCCTCAAGGTGGTGCGAGGCGATGATCCGCTGGCGCAGCTGTTCCAGCCCTGGATGCTGGGCCAGCGTGGTGCGAAACTCTGGCTGGCCGAGCAGCAGGCTTTGCAGCAAGGGGTGCGAGCCGAGCTGGAAGTTGGAGAGCATGCGCAGCTCTTCCAGCGCGGTCAGTTCAAGGTTCTGGCATTCATCCACGATCAGCAGGCAGCGCCGCCCGGCGCGCGCTTCATCCTGAAGGAAACGTTCGATCGCGCCAAGCGCGGTGGCCTTGTCGTGTCCTTCGACCGCCAGCCCGAAAGCCTGCGCAATGACATGGACGATCTCGGCCCCGTCAAGCGCGCTGGTGACGACCTGCGCGACGGTCAAGGCCGCGGGGTCGATCCGTTCCATCAGATGCGCAACCAGCGTCGATTTGCCCGCGCCGACCTCGCCGGTGATGACAATGAAGCCCTCACCCTGTGACAGGCCATAGCCGAGATAGCTCATCGCCTTCTTGTGGCTGACGCTCTCGAAATAGAATTGCGGATCGGGGGTCAGCTGGAAGGGGCGTCCGCTAAAGCCGTAGAATTTTTCGTACATGTGCTCTTGCACTCCCCTCAGAAATCGTAGCGCAGGCCGACCAGCGCGGTCGCGACGGCAAAGTCCTGAGCGGTGAATTCGCTGTCGACATAATCGACCGCGATCGCCGCCCGGCCGGTCAGGCGCTGCGTGATCGACTGGTTGTAGGCGGCCGACGCACCCGCGGCGGTCGCATCGTTGATCGCCCCGGCCCCGTCGAACCAGTTGACGTAAGCGTTGGTGGTGATGTTCGCGTTCGGCCCGATATCGCGGGTGAGGCCGCCGGTGATGAACCATGCCTCGTCGGTGAGGCCATTGACCGGCGCGAGCACGGTGCCTGCCGCGGCGATGAAGGTGCGACGGTCGTATCCTGCGCCAAGCGCGGCGGTGGTGCGGCCCATCTGCCGCTGGTATGACACATTGACCCCGCGCCCGCGGAAAGCAGCCGAGCGCACCGAACCCAGCGCGCCGACCAGCGCCTGACCCTGCGTGCCGCTCACCAGCCCGCCGAAATCGCCGGTCACCGGATTGCGGATCGCCTCGAAATCGCTGTCGAGCCGGGCAAGGCCGTTGTTCAGCACGCCGCCAAACCCGCTGACCCCATCATAGGCGGCCACCGCAAAGGCGCTGCGTTCGTTGGGAACATAGGTGAAGGTGCCGTAATAGGTCGTCGAATCGTAACGCCGACCCACCGCCGCCTGAAGGCTGGTGCGCGAAGACGGGCGCCACAGCACGCCGACATCCCAAAGCAGGCCATCAACCGCAAAAGCGATCCGGCGCGGGGCGCTGCTATCGGTGACAAAGCGCCCGTCAGCCCCGATTACGGCCGCGCCATTGGCATCGCGCAGCGCATCGCGGCTGGAAATCTCGACATCCTCGTAGCCGGCTCCAGCCACCAGCGCGAGGTTGGTGGTGAGCGGCACGGTCACATCGCCGCGCACGTAAAGATCGCGCACCCGCTGGTCGAGATTGCTGATATCCTCCTGAAAGCCGCCCGCGGTGACCGCAACACCCACCGGCAAAGGCTCGCCCGGACGGGTGCCCACGCGCAGCTGGCCCATATAGGTCACGCTGTCATCGAACACATCGACCACGTTGCCCTGCTGGTTGATCAGGGCGTTGTCGGTCTCGAAACGGTTGTACCCGACCCGCGCCACGCCCTGCACGCCGACATCGCCGACCCGCGTTTCGAGGCTCGGCCCGGCATAGACGCTGTAGATGCGCGCCTCGGCATCCTCGCGCACCAGCGGGTTCGAGGTCGCCGCCCCGCCGCCATCGGCGCGCGTGCGCGTCGCCAGCGCGCCGGCCTCAAGGCTGAGCGCGCCCGGCACCACCCCAAGCGTGCCGCGCGCGATCCCGCTGATCGTGTCGGTATCAAGGGCGTTGTCGTCATAGGCGATGTTGCGCTCATAGCGCAGCGAGACCGCCGCGCCGCTGTTGCGCCCCTGCACGTTGATATCGACCCCGGCGGCAACCTGCGTGAAGGTCAGCACATCATCGCCCGGCGTGAGTTCGGCCGAAACCACCTGCCCGACTTCGATATAGGGCTGGACGATGCGCTGGCTGCGCTGACCCATCCCGCCATCGCCCTGCCCCTGCCCCATATCCTGAGCCTGAGCCTGAGCGAAAGCGGGCGATCCCCACACGGTTGCAAGACCGGCGGTCAACAGTGCAGCAGTGATTGTGCGGGCACGCATGGTCATTTCCCCTTCGCGCCATAATAGGAACCGAAGCGCCGCCCCGACGGGCTGTAGCGCGCGGCGTTGAGCAGCAGCTTGATGTCGGCGCAGGCTGAAAGCAGTTGCTGCGCATCTTCGAGCGCGGCGCGGCTCGTCTCGTCGGCGCGCACCACCAGCACCGCCTGCCCGACATGCTGAGCCAGTTCCGCCGCAGCCGAAGCGGCCAGCGCGGGCGGCGTGTCGAAGATCAGGATACGGTCGGGCGCACCCTCGGTCAGGCGGTCCAGCACCTCGGCGGTGCGGCTGCTGGCAAGATATTCGGCATCGCGTGACGACGCCGTGCCCGCCGGCAGCACGAACAGGCCCGCGATATCGGTGCGCAGCACCAGACTTTCGGGCAGCACGCGCGGATCGGCCAGCGCATCCATCAGGCCAAGCTCGGCCTCGATCCCGAGGCGCTCGCCAATGCTCGGCTGAACCACATCGGCATCGACCAGCAGCACTTCCAGCCCACGTTCGGCCGCCAGCGCAATCGCGAGATTGGCGGCGCAATAGGTCTTGCCCTCGCCCGAATGGGGCGAACAGACGAGGATCCGCCGCGCCCGGGCCGAAGCGCCGGTGCGGGCATCGGCCAGCAGCTCACGCTTGACGATGCGGAACTCCTCCAGAAGCGCAGTCACCGGGTCTTCGGGCACAATCAGGCCTTCGCTGCGCAGATGCTCGCGGTCGATGGCGACGGCTGGCCCGGCAAACGCCGCGGCACGCGGTGCCTCAGGCTCGGGCGCAGGCCGGGCGGGCTGCGCAGCGGGCGCGCCAGCGGCCGCAGGCTGGGCCGCAGACGCGACCGAAGCGGGCCGCCGCAGCGCAGCGGGCACCGGCGGAATGTCCAGCGGCACCGGCGGAGGCTTCGGCGCACCGCCCCGCGGATCGAGGCCCCAGGCCGCATCCGCACGCTCGAACAGCGACGCCGGCCTTGCGCCTTCACGATTGATCTTGCCCTGATCGGTCATTGTCTTCGCCCCGTCCTCAGGCCATCGCCCCGACCGAGACGACCTCGATCGCAAGCAGGATCACGAAAATTGCGCCAAGGCCTGCGCAGGCCCCGGCAAACTGCTTCAGGCGGCGCTGTTCCACGGCGCGCGCGGCTTCCGAAATCGTCAGCGAGATCGCGCCGATCACCGGCAGATCGAAGGTCCGCTCCAGCTTTTGCGGGGTGGCAAAGCTCGACTTGAGCTGGCTCAGCGCCCACGCTGCCGCGACGCCGGCACCAAGGCCGACAATCAGCACGCCCAGCAGCAACAGCGGCCGGTTGGGCGCTGCGGGCTTCTGCGGCACGCCCGGTTGCTGGATCACGTCGAAGCGGAATTGGCCGGCCTTGTCCTCGACCTTGCCGCGGGTGCGCAGCGCCTCGCGGTCTTCGAGCAGCTTTTCGTAGTTCTTGCGCAGCACATCGTAATCGCGGCTGATGCGGTTGGCCTCGGCCGCGACCGCAGGCTCGCTTGCCTGACTGGCCATGAGGGCCGCAAAATTGCTTTGCAGTGCGGCGCGGCGCGCCTGAAGCGCCTCGACGCTGGCCTGCCGCTCGCTCCTGATCGCCACCAGCGAGGCATAGGCCGGGTTCGGCGCGCCGCCGGCATCGTCACCGGCTGCGGCAGCCTGCTTGGCAAGCAGGCCAACCTGCTTGGTGGTGGCGACCACATCCGGGTGGCTATCGGTCAACCCGCGCGCCCGCAGTTCGGCAAGCTGGGTCTGCGCCTGCTGGAGCGCCGCGCGCGGACCCGTCGCATCGCGCCCGCCGCTGATGGTGCGCGGCGTGCTGGCGATCTGGCCGGAAATCGCGGCAAGCCCGCTTTCGGCCGCTGCCAGATCGGCTTCGACATTGCGCACTTCGGCGCGGGCCTGCTGGACCTTGCTCGACAGGCTGTCAGAGCCGCCGACCAGATCGGGGTATTGCGCTTCGAACGTCAGGCGGCGCTGTTCGGCCTCCTCAAGCTCGGCCTTGCGTTCATTGAGCTGGCGGTCGAGATCCTCGATCGCAGTGCTGATGCCGACGCGGTTGCCGATCACATATTGCTCGCGCATGATATCAAGCAGCTTCTGCACCACATCGCGCGCCAGCACGGCGTTCTCGGCATCGCTGAGATCGCTGCGGCCGACCTGGGCAGTGATTTCGAACAGGGTTTCCTGTTCGCTGGTCACCTTGACCTTCTTTTCAAGCTCGGCAACCGCAGCATCGATCGCGCCGCGCTCGGTCAGGCCTTGCCCGAGGCGGGTGGTCATCACGACCTTTTCGAGATTCTTGGCGCTCGACAGGGTCTGGCGCACCTCGGCGATCTGTTCCTTGCTGTCCCCGGCAATGCCGAGTTGCTTGGAGAGGTAATCCTCGACATCGACATAGACGCGCGCCTTGGATTCATAGGCGTTGGGGATCATGCTGACCACCAGCCACCCGGCAAGGCACACCCCCCAGGCGACCAGAATCGCGATCCAGCGCCGGTGCCAGACGGACCAGAGCGCGGCGCGCAGTTCGTCGAAGATCTCGCTCATCCCCCCGCGCCCCTTTAGAACCGGCTTTCAGGGATGATGATCGTATCACCCGGCATCAGCATGACATTGGCGCTGGAATCGCCGCGCCGGATCAGGTCCGACAAACGCAGGCGATATTCCACCTGCGTGCCGGTTTCGCGGTTGAGGCGGATCAGCTTGGCGCGGTTGCCGGCGGCAAATTCATTCAGCCCGCCCACCGCGATCATCGCATCCAGAGCGGTCATGTTGGCCCGGAACGGCAGCGAGGCCGGCTGCGGGGTCGCGCCGATGATTCGCACCTGCTGGGTGAAGTTGCCTTCCGGCGTGTTGACGATCACCGAAACGATCGGCTGCTCGATATACTTCGACAGCTCGCCCGCGATGTAGTTCTGAAGCTCGGTCGCGGTCTTGCCCACGGCCGGGATGTCCTGAACCAGCGGAATCGTGAGGCGGCCATCGGGGCGCACGCGGACCTTGTCGGCGGACAATTCGGGGTTGCGCCAAACGTGGATGGTGATCTCGTCGAGTGGGCCGATGGTGTATTCCTCGGACGGCGCGATGCTGCCATTGCCATAGCTGGCGGGCGGGAGCTGCTTGCCGCCGCTGGCGCAGGCCGCCAGCAGCGCGCCCAGAAAGCCGATTGCCACAAGGCGCAGCGGGGGCAGAAAGGTGAACATCGTCGCGTGGATCCTTGGCCAGTGTCTTGCAGGCCCCCCGTCACCGCGCAGGAGCGACCTGCACCACGGGAACGCCCGGATATCGGGGTTCTTGTGGCCGGAAATGGTGAACATATTGTTAGTTATACAGCGCCGAATCCGGCCCTATCCCGGATCGGGACACCGCCCGGACGCCAGTTAACGCCGGGGGTTAACGCGCCCCTGCCAATGGGTCAGACAAGCAGTTCAGCCGCAGGGCCATGGCCCAGAAAGGCGCTCGGGCTGGCGGTCGCGCCGTAAGCCCCGGCACAGAACACCGCGACCAAGTCGCCCACCTCGGCGCGCGGCATCATGGCATTGTCGGCGAGGCGATCGAGCGGCGTGCACAGGCAGCCGACGATGTTCACTTCCTCGGCAGGTTCCACCCCGTAACGCGTTGCAATCGCCGAAGGATAGTTACGCCGTACGACCGTGCCGAAATTGCCTGATGCGGCCAGCTGGTGGTGCAGCCCGCCATCGGTGACAAGGAAGGTCACCCCGTGGCTCTCCTTGCGGTCGATCACGCGGCACAGGTAAACGCCCGCTTCGCCCACCAGATAGCGCCCCAGTTCCATGCACAGTTCCGTATCTGCCAGCACCGGCGGCAGGTCCGCCACCCGCTCAGCCAGCGCCGCGCCGACTTGCGGCAGGTCCACCGGGGTATCGCCGGGGAAATAGGGAATGCCCAGCCCCCCGCCCATGTTGAGCTTGGGTAAGGCTACGCCGATCGCCTCGGCCAGCTCGGCGGCAAGGCTGAGCACATTGGCCTGCGCTTCGATGATCGCATCGGCGCTGAGGGTCTGGCTGCCGGTAAAGATATGCAGGCCGCGCCATTCGGCCCCTTCGGCAATCAGATGCCTGGCAAGCGCCGGCACCCGCTCGGCATCCACGCCAAACTGCTTGGCCCCGCCGCCCATCTTCATCCCCGATCCGGTCATCACGAAAGAGGGATTGACCCGCACCGCGATGCGCGGGCGCACCCCGATCCGCTGACCGATGGCAAGCGCGCGCGCACCCTCGCCTTCGCTTTCGCAATTGAGCGTTACCCCGGCGTTGATGGCGGCCTCAAGCTCGTCATCGCGCTTGCCCGGCCCGGCAAAGCTGATGCGGCGCGGATCGATCCCGGCGGCGGTGCACAGCGCAAGTTCGCCCGAGGACGCGATGTCGAACCCGTCGACCAGCGGCGCCATGTGGGCGATCACAGCGGGGTGCGGGTTGGCCTTTACGGCAAAGTTCACCCCCACCCGTGAAGGCAGCGCCGCGCGTAGCTGCGCCATGCGGGCATCGAGCATCGCTTTGGAATAGACGAAAACAGGGGTGCGCCCCGCCTCTGCCACCAGCGCGCTTGCGCGGCGTCCGGCTATGGCGAGTTCGCCGTCGGTAGTCTCGAAACCGGGGGGGATCGGGCCAACGGGTTTCATGCGCCAAATTCCCCATTCTGTTGAGCGTTCAATTCAGCCTGCAACGCCGTGCGATCAATCTTGCCATTGGGATTGATCGGCATGGCATCGCGCCAGTGGATCATCTGCGGCTGCATGAAATTGGGCAGATCGCGCTGGAGCCGCTTGGGCAATTCCTCCGCCCCCGCCGGATCGCCGCGCACCACCAGATGGACCGCCTGCCCCAGCCTTGCATGGGCCACGCCGAGCGCCGCCGCCTCGGCCACCAGCCCGGTGGCGAGGGCTGCTTCCTCCACCTCCTGCGGCGAAATTCGGTTGCCCGCGCTCTTGATCATCGCATCGCGCCGCCCGGCGAAATAGAGCAGGCCTTGGCGATCGCGCTTGACCCGGTCGCCCGAAAACACCGCCATCCCGCCATATTGCGAAGCGGCGGGCGCGGGCTTGAAGCGTTCGGCGGTGCGCTCAGGGTCCTGCCAGTATCCTTGCGCCACCAACGGCCCGCAGTGCACAAGTTCGCCCTCCTCGCCATCGGCGGCGACTTCGCCCGCATCATTCATCACGAGAATCTCGGCAAAGGGGATGGCTTTGCCCATCGACGTCGGGTGCGTATCGACCAGCGCGGGATCGAGGAAGGTCGAACGGAACGCTTCGGTCAGGCCATACATCGGGAACAACCGCGAATCGGGGAACATTGCGCGCAAGGACCGAACCAGATCAACCGTCAGCGCGCCGCCGCTGTTGGTCAGCCGCCGCAGAGGCGTGCGGGCCTCTTGCGGCCAATCGGCCTCGGTCAGTTGCACCCACAGGGGCGGAACGGCAGCCAGCGTGGTCACGCCATGCTTTGCGCACGCGTTCACGACATCCTTGGGGAACAGGAAATCAAGCGGCACCACGCTCCCGCCCGCATACCACGTGCTGAGCAACTGGTTCTGCCCGTAATCGAAGGACAGCGGCAAAACGGCGAGGGTCACATCATCGCGTTCAAGCCCGAGATACTGCGCCACACTCATCGCGCCCAGCCACATGTTGGCATGGCTGAGCATCACCCCCTTGGGGCGACCCGTGGAGCCCGAGGTATAAAGGATCGCCGCCAGTTCCGAAGGGTCCGCCTGCGATGGCTCCAGCGCCAGCCCCGCCATTTCCGCTGCCGCCAGTGCCTCTGTCTCGCCCAGCGCCCCGCAGCCCGGCGGCAGATCGCCCGGTTCCAGCGTGGCAAGCCGCGATCCTGTGCCGATCAGCAGCCGCGTGCCGCTGTCGGCAAGGATATGCGCGACCTGCGCACGCTTGAGCAGCGGGTTGATGGGCACATGCACCAGCCCCGCCCGCGCCGCTGCCAGCGGCAACAGGCAAGTCAGCTCGCCCTTGGCCGCCCAGCTCGCCACGCGCGAGCCCTTCGTGGGCACCATCTGCGCCAGCCATCCGGCAAGCTGTGCGACACGCTGTCTTAACTGATTGTGGTTAAGCGTGCCGTCCCGAAGCACCAGCGCCGGGTCCTCCCCGCAGCCATCCGCCACCGCCCGTTCGGCGATGTGGTCCAGCGGAAAGGCAAGGGGAACGGCGGGGTGCGGCATGGTTGGGAGCATTCTTTCCTGTGATCGAAGCGCGGTATCACGATAGCGTTAACGTCTTGCAAGCGTTGTCTGGCGCCGAAGCGCGCGCGCCCTTTGACCGGGCTGAATGGTTTGCGCTGCTGGCCGATACCGGGCTGGTGCCCTTGGTGGCGATGGCCAGCGATGCCGAGAACACCGCCGCGCTCGCGCTGACCGAAGATGGCGGCCGCATCACGCCCTTGCGCAACTGGTACAGCTTCACCTGGCGCGAACTGGCCCCGGCGGGTGCCGCTGGCGACCGGCTGCTTGAAGCGATTGCGCGGCAATTGCGCGGGCGCGGCTGGCGGGTGACGCTCGAACCAGTGCCCGCAGAAGACGGCTCGGCAGACCGCCTCGCCCGCGCCTTCCGCGCCGCCGGGTGGCAAGTCGCGGTGGAGCCTTGCGACATCAATCACGTGCTGAACGTCGAAGGGCGCAGCTTTGCCGAATATTGGGAAAGCCGCCCCGGCCCCTTGCGCACCACGCTGAAGCGCAAGGCGAAGAAGGTCCAGACGCAGGTGCTCACGCATTTCGACGCCGACGTCTGGGCCGATTACGAGGCAATCTATGCCGCCAGCTGGAAACCCGCCGAGGACCAGCCCGCCATGCTGCGCGCCTTTGCACAAGCCGAGGGCGCGGCGGGGCGTTTGCGCCTCGGCATCGCGCGGGCCGATGGGCTTGCGGTCGCCGCGCAAGCCTGGACGGTCGAGAATGGCACGGCCTTCATCCACAAACTCGCCTATCTCGAAAGCCACAAGGCCCTGTCCGCCGGGACCACGCTGACCGCCGAACTGTTCCGCCACGTGATCGACGTGGACCGCGTGACGCTCGTCGATTTCGGCACCGGCGACCAGAGCTACAAGGCCGACTGGATGGACGGGCTGCGGACGCGGTTCCGGATCGATTGCCTTGATCCCCTTCGCCCGAAGGCATGGCCCGCGCTCGCCAAGCGGCTGCTGCGCTGAGGGCCGCCGCACCGGTTCCGGGGGTCTTGCAATGCTTGCACCCGCGCCCGCGCATGGCTAAGCCCGGCCGCCACGGCACGACAACACAGGATTAACGCAAAGCCGATGACCACTTCGCAGAACCTGGATGATGCAGGCCTCGACCGGGAACTCAAGAGCTTGATCGCCGATGTGCTGGGCATCGCCCCTGCGCAGGCGGACGCTCTGGCTGTGGATTCGGGTCTGTTCGGCCACCTGCCTGAACTGGATTCGATGGCGGTGGCGGGCCTGCTCACGGAAATGGAAGACCGGCTCGGGATCGTCATCGAGGATGATGACGTCGATGGCGAAATGCTGGAAACCTATGGCGGCCTGCTTGCCTTTGCCAAGGCCAAGCTAAACCCCCGCTAGACTCCCTCCAGACCCCATCTAGACCCCCTCCAGGGTGCCTCTGGCCATGATTTCCACGTGGAACATTCCGGGATCCGGGCGGGAGGAACTGCTGGTCAGCTTCGATCGCGGGCGGGCGGTGCGGGTGCTGGTGTGCCCGGCGTGGTTTGACGAAGCCAACAAGCTGCGGCGCTTCACCCTTGAAGTGATGCGCCGGCTGGACAGCGCCGGGATCGACAGCCTGTTGCCCGATCTGCCCGGCTGCAATGAAAGCCTCTCTCCCCTTGTGGAACAGACACTTGGAAGCTGGTGTTCAGCCATGATCGCAGCTGCCGAAAGCCTGCGGGCGACCCATGTTCTGGCGATCCGCGCCGGGGCGCTGGTGGCACCTGTCGACCTTCCGGGCTGGCACTATGCGGCGCAATCGGGCCCCAAGCTGCTGCGCGGCATGATCCGTGCCCGCACCATCGCCGCGCGCGAGGCAGGAATTGCCGAAACTTCTGAAGCACTTGCCCAGGAAGGCCGGGCATCGGGGCTGGTCCTCGGCGGGTGGCCGATCGGCCCGGCGATGTTCGCCGCGCTGGAAGATGCCGAACCGGCGCTCGGGCCGCGTCAGTCCGACATTGCGCAGAACATGGTGGGCGGCCCCGGACTGTGGCTGCGCGCCGAACCGGGCGAAGACGGCGGGCAGGCCGAAAGGCTCGCCGCGCTGATTGCGCAAAGCACCGGAAATTCAGTGGCATGACCCGCCTTTCTCACACGTTTGGCTGCGGCAGCCTGATGCTCGCAGGCACGCTCGACACCGCGCCGGGCACCACCGGGCTGCTGATCGTCAGCGGCGGCAACGAAATCCGCTCCGGCGCATTTGGCGGACAGGCCGACATGGCCGCCCGGATCGCCGCGGCAGGCTTCCCGGTGTTCCGTTTCGACCGCAGAGGGGTCGGAGACAGTGATGGCGAGAACCGCGGATTTCGCCATTCCGCCAAGGATATAGCGGCCGCTCTTGATGCCTTCAGGGCGATGGCGCCGCAACTGACGCGGGTGGTCGCTTTCGGCAATTGCGATGCGGCCTCGGCGCTGATGCTGGCGCGCGGCGCGGGGGTGGACGGGCTAGTGCTTTCCAACCCCTGGACGATCGAGCAGGACGATAGCGAAACCCCGGACGATACCCCGCCCCCCGCAGCGGTCCGCGCACGCTATCTTGAGAAGCTCAAGAACCCACGTGAAATCATGCGATTGCTGGGTGGCGGCGTGGACCTGCGCAAGCTTGCGCGCGGGGTGATCCATGCGCTGAAACCGCCGCCCCCACCCACCAGCCTTGCACAGGAAATGGCAACGGGCCTTGCCGGCTTCACCGGTCGGGTCACGATCCTGCTCGCCACCGCCGATCGCACCGCACAGGTGTTCGCGGCCGGATGGGACCCCGCAGACCCCCGCATCCGCCGCTGCGACGGCGCCGGCCACGCCTACGTCGAGCCGGAACACCGCGCCTGGCTTGAAGCGCAACTGCTTGAAATGCTGCGCGCTTAACGCTCGAACAGGCTGACCAGTTCAACATGGGTCGACCAGCGGAACTGGCCGACGGGGCGCAACTTGGTCAGCCGGAACCCGCTCGCACAAAGCACCGCTGCATCGCGCGCCCAGCTTGATGGGTTGCAGCTGACATAGACCACGCGGGGCACAGTGCTCGCGGCAATTTCAGCCACTTGCGCCCGCGCCCCGGCGCGCGGCGGATCGAGCAGGACGGCATCAAACCGGTTCAATTCGGCCGGCTGCAAGGGTGAGCGGAACAGATCGCGATGAAGCGCCAGCACCTGCCCTCCAGCCCGCGCACCCGCGCTCTTGCAAGCGAGGTGGGCCGCCTGCTCAGCCTCGACGGCAAGGACCTTGCGGGCCGCGCTCTCCTGTGCCCGCAATCCGAAAGCGAAAGTGCCGAGGCCTGCAAACAGGTCGGCCACCATGCGCGATCCCTCCAGCCATGCGGCGGCATCGGCAACCATCCGGTTTTCCGCATCCTGTGTAGCCTGGAGAAAAGCGCCCGGCGGCAGGCCAACCGGCACGCCCGCCAGCGTGACTGTCACAGGCTCCGGTTCCCAGACGGTTTCAGGGCCATAGCCCTGATCGAAGGAAAGCCGCGCAAGCCCTTGTTCACGCGCAAAATCCAGCGCCGCCTCGGTCGGTCCAAGCCCATCCAGCGGGAAGTGCGCAAGGCCTGCCTCCACCCCTTGATCAGCCAGCGTCAGATCAATGCCCACCATGCCCTTGGGGCCATGCGCCGCGACGAACTTGCGCAGCGGGCTAATCAGCGCAGCGAGTTGGGGGTGAAGCACCGGGCATTCGGCAAGGTCAATGACGCGGTGCGATCCCCCCTCGCGATAGCCCAGAACCGCGCCCTTTGCCGTGCGCAGCCCGTGCAACCCCGCACGGCGGCGGCTGTGCGGAGGGGAAAGGTGGACGGGCAGCAATTCGCCCGGCTCAAGGTCCTGCCCGCGCGCGGCGTTCAGCACACGGTCCCGAACAAAATCGGAAAGCACCACATCATCAGCATGTTGCAGCTGACACCCCCCACATGTTGAGAAGTGGCGGCAAGCACGATCCCGATGATGCGGCCCCGGCACAAGCGCGCCGGCCGCATCGAGGCTGTCACCGGGCACAGCACCAGAGACATGGCGGCCCGAAGCGGTAACGCCGTCGCCTTTGGCGGCGATGCGGATAATGGGGTCGGAGACGTTCACCCGCAGGCCGCTAGCGCCGCAGACACCGCTTGTGCAAGGGCCGATGGCGTGAAAGCAGCTCCTGACCTGCGCGCCGCCTCGCCATGCAGCCACACGGCCTCGCAGGCGGCGGCAAAGGGATCCCTGCCCGCTGCCATCCGGCTTGCCGCGATCCCGGCCAGCACATCGCCGGTCCCGGCCACGGAAAGCCAGCTCCAAGCCGGGGCTGCAAGCGCAAGACGGCCATCGGGCGCCGCGATGCAGGTATCCGGCCCCTTGGCCAGCACCACCATGCCGCTGATTCGTGCCAGCGCCAGGGCGCGGGCGCGGCGCCCTTCGGCGATGATGCCGAAACTGCGGCACAGCGCATCCAGCTCGCCATCGTGGGGCGTGGCAAGGATCGGCGTGCCCACAGGCAACATCGCAGGGGCCAGCAGCATCAGCGCGTCCGCATCGCAAACCAGCGCGCCCGCATGGCGCAGCGCGGCGGCCAGCGCCTCGCGGGCAGCAGCCTCCCGTCCGAGGCCCGGCCCGACCAGCACAGCGGCCATGCGGGCATCGACGAGCGCCTCGGGGAGCGGCGCGGTGTCGGTCACCACATCGGGCGGCGTGCGCGGATCGGTGACGGGGGCGAGCAGCTTGACATAGCCCGCCCCCGCCCGCTGCGCGGCGCTCGCGGCAAGCAGCGCGGCCCCCGGCATGGCGCCCGCGACAATTCCCAGCAGACCGCGGCGGTACTTGTGCGCATCGGCAGCCGGCGCAGCGATGGCGGGGCGCCCGATCAGCTGCGCAGCGCCCGCAATCGGCCCAACGCCGATGGGAACAAGCTGCAACTGCCCCATCATGGCGCGGCCCGGCAGGCTCCAATGGGCAAATTTCCATGCGCCCAAAGCGAGGGTGAGATCGAAGACCGGCAGTCGCTCGTTGAGCACCGCGCCGCTGTCGGTGGCGATCCCCGAGGGCAGATCGACTGCCACGCGGACCCGATGCCGCGCCGCCAGATCGCGCAGCAACAGCGCGTGTTCAGGCACCAGCGGACGAGTGAGGCCCGAGCCGAACAGGCAATCGACAAGCACATCGCCGCTCGGCCCGCCGGCCGAGCCGACCGGTCCATCCCAGAGTGCGCGGGCCTTCTTCGCCGCATCGGTCTTCGGCTCAAGCGGAGCGATGACCGTCACCGCATTGCCCGCTGCGCGCAGGCGCCGCGCAATGACATAGCCGTCCCCGCCATTATTGCCGGGGCCGCACAGCACGGTGACGGAGCGCCCCGCAGCCACGCGCCGGATCCATTCTGCCGCGCCGCCTGCGGCGGTCTCCATCAGCGCCGAGACGCTCGTCCCCGCATCGAACAGCGCCTGTTCGGCGGCGCGCATCTGGGCGGCGGTGAGAATCTGGCGATCAGCCACCGGGCCTCGGCACAACCAGATCTTGCTGGAGGATATAGGCATCCCCGCCGACATCGACGATCAGCGTCGCCTCACCCCGTTCGACGGGGGCCTGGTCGGCCCCGTCAGCAGTTTCGAGCCAGCGTTCGTTATTGGTGGCGCGCAGGCGGTGGAACGATCCATCTGGGTTCCACAGCACGAACAGGCGCTCACCCCCGGCCTGCGATACCTCCACGGTGCAATCCGCGCCGAAAGCCTCCTGCCCGGCGAGCTTGCAATCGACCGGAGTGCCCAGCGGCGGCGGGGTTTCACCGCCGCAGGCAGCCAACACGCCGAGCAGGCCGAGGGCGCTAGATATCCGCAAACACATGGGTCTCCGCCTTGGCGCCCGGATGGGTGATCGCCCCGTAGCGCGCCTTGCCGACGACCTGCTGGTAACGCCACAGCGCGCCCGACTGGTAATCATTGGTGCGCGGCTTCCACGCCTTGCGGCGCCCGGCGAGGACGTCTTCGGCCACTTCAAGGTCGATCGTACCGGCCGTCGCATCGATGCTGATGATGTCGCCATCCTCGACGAGGGCAATCGGGCCGCAATCGGCCGCTTCCGGCCCGACATGGCCGATGCAGAAGCCGCGGGTTGCGCCCGAGAAGCGCCCGTCGGTGATCAGCGCGACCTTCTCGCCCATCCCCTGACCATAGAGCGCGGCGGTGGTGGAGAGCATCTCGCGCATGCCGGGGCCTCCGCGCGGGCCTTCGTAGCGGATCACGATCACGCAACCTTCGGCGATGTCGCGGTTCTCGACGGCGGCAAAGGCGTCTTCCTCGCAATCGAACACCCGCGCAGGGCCGGAGAATTGCAGCCGCGCCATCCCGGCGACCTTCACGATCGCACCATCGGGGGCGAGGCTGCCCTTGAGGCCCACCACGCCGCCCGTGGGCGTGATCGGGGTTTTCACGTCATAAAAGACCTTCTGGTCGGGGTTCCAGGTGATCTCTTCGAGGTTCTCCCCGATGGTCTTGCCTGTGACAGTGATCGGATTGGGATCGATGAACCCGCCATCGAGCAGCGTCTTCATCGCCATGTAGACCCCGCCAGCCTCGTGCATGTCCTTTGCGACATACTTCCCGCCGGGCTTGAGGTCCGCGATGTAAGGGGTTGATTTGAAGACTTCGGCGACGTCGAACAGATCGAAGTCGATCCCCGCCTCGCTCGCCATGGCGGGCAGGTGCAGCGCGGCGTTGGTCGAGCCGCCGGTCGCCGCCACGACGCGCGCGGCGTTCATGAAGGCCTCGCGGGTGCAGATGTCGCGGGGGCGCAAGTTGCGGGCGACAAGCTCCATCACCTGCTTGCCTGCCGCGACCGCGATATCATCGCGTGACCTATAAGGAGCGGGTGCCATGTTGCTGTTTGGCAGAGACAATCCGATCGCCTCGCCGACGCAGGCCATGGTGTTGGCGGTAAACTGGCCGCCGCAGGCGCCGTGGCCAGGGCAGGCGACCTTTTCCAATGCGATCAGCTCGGTCAGCGGGCAGTTTCCGGCAGCGAACTGGCCCACCGCCTCGAACACGTCGACCACGGTCACGTCATTGCCGCGGTGGGTACCGGGGAGGATCGAGCCGCCATAGACGAAGATGCTCGGCACGTTGAGGCGCAGCATCGCCATCATCATGCCGGGCAGGCTCTTGTCGCAGCCCGCAAAGCCGACAAGTGCGTCATAACAATGGCCTCGGACCGATACTTCAACCGAATCCGCAATGATCTCGCGGCTGATGAGCGAGGACTTCATGCCCTGATGGCCCATCGCGATGCCGTCGGTCACAGTGATGGTGTTGAACCGGCGCGGGGTGCCGCCGCCCGCGATCACGCCCTCGCGGCAGATATCGGCCTGAGCGTTCAGGGTGGTGTTGCAGGGGGCCGAGTCGTTCCCGGCGCTGACCACGCCCACGAAGGGCGCGGCAATCTCTTCCTCGGTCATGCCCATTGCGTAGTAGTAAGAGCGATGCGGCGCGCGCTCCGGCCCGACCGAGACGTGGCGGCTGGGGAGCTTCGATTTGTCAAACTTCTGCGACATAAGATTTCCCGATAACGGCGTTTTGCGTAACGCCCTTGCCTCTAGCGGAGCGCCGACGCAACCCTTTGCGCAACATCTGCCAATATTGCGGCCCAACGCGACTGATCCGCAGAGGTCTGCACAAGATCCTGCCGCAGCTCGATGCCAAGATAGGCGCGGCCCGCATCCTCGGCATGGCGGTTCATGGTGTAGTTGAGATCGCGCCCCGAATAGGGGAGGTTGTCGCCGACATTCAGCCCCTCGGCTTCGAGCAGCGGGATAGCGATGCGCGCGGCGCGGTCATCCTCGTTATAGAGCACCCCCACCTGCCAGGGCCGCGCCGCCTCGGAGGTGGCAAGGCGCGGGGTGAAGCTGTGGAGCGAGACAATCAGCGCCGGTTCGGCCGCGTCCAGCCACCCGGCCAGCGCGGTGTGATAGGGCCGGTGAAAGCGAGCGAGGCGCCCTTCCCTGTCGGCACCGAAATTGCCGGGGATGGGATGCCCGTCGCTTTCCGGCGGGACGAGGCCGGAGGCGGTCTCCTCGCGGTTCAAATCGCACACGAGGCGGCTGACGGCAGCGATATGGGCGGGGATGGCGTAATCATGCGCCAGTAATTCGGCGATGGCCTCGGTGCCAATGTCGAGAGCGATGTGTTCGTGGAGGAGATGCTCGGGAATGCCGAGCGTTATGTCGGCGGGGACCGCGTTGGAGGCGTGGTCTGCGACCAGCACGATCCCGCCGGGAGTGGGCGAGCCGATCTGGCGGAAGACCTCACTCACCGCAGCCGCCCTGCCATGGTCCACCACCCTTCCGGCATCGCGGCCTGCGCCGCATCGCGGGCCACGGGGGTATCGTAGAGCGCAAAGCAGGTCGCGCCCGAACCGGACATGCGGGCGAGCCATGGGTTGGTGTTGCGAAGGGCCGCGAGCACCTCGGCAATCACCGGGCACAGGCTGATTGCGGGGGCTTCGAGGTCATTGCGCCCTTCCCGCGCGATCCGGCTGGCGCAGCCAGTCGGGAGCGCGCCCCGGTCCTCGCCGTCCCACGCCTTGAACACCGGCCCGGTGGAGAGCGGCACGCGCGGATTAACCAGCAGGACGGGGGTTCCGGCGAGGTCGTCCTCGACGCTAAGCTGCTCGGTGCCGGTGCCGAGACCGATATGGGTGCGGCTAAGGACGCAGGCGGGCACATCCGCGCCGAGCTTGGCCGCCCTCGCCTGCCAGTCATCGGGGAGGTCGTGGAGCGCCTCGATAATCCGAAACACCGCCCCCGCATCCGCCGACCCGCCGCCGAGGCCAGCCGCGACCGGCAAGTTCTTTTCCAGCGTCACCGCGAGACCCTGCGGACGCGGCAGGGCTTTCAGCGCGCGAGCGACGAGGTTGTCGAAGGGGTTGTCGAGCACCCCCGCAAACTCGCCCAACGTCGTCACGCTATCCTGCGCGGCAGGCTGCGCCGTCAGCACATCGCCCGCATCGACGAAGGCGAAGAGGGTCTCAAGCTCGTGATACCCATCCTCCCGGCGCCTGCGGACATGCAGCGCGAGGTTGATCTTAGCGTAGGCGGTTTCGGTCAACACAACGAGATAGGCATGGCTGGGTCAGTCATCCTGAGCTTTTATCCATGGAAGCCCCCGCCCTTTTCGCTCCGCCGTCCAACCCGGAGGAAGATCGGCAAGCTCGTGCAGATCCGGATGAGCAGACAACACCGATGACATGGACACGAGAAGTGCCTCATCCATGTCCAATGGCTTTCCGTCGAGAAAGGCCCACGAGTGGTCTTCTTCGTAGTGGGAAACCAGAAGCACTTCGGCCCCGGCAAGAATTGACTTGCAAGTGAAGCACGCCGTGTCCGGAGATTGGTCGAATGCCCAGCCCATTGACCCTCACATATTCGGATAGTTCGGCCCGCCGCCACCCTCAGGCGTCACCCAGTTGATGTTCTGGTTGGGGTCCTTGATGTCGCAGGTCTTGCAGTGGACGCAGTTCTGCGAGTTGATTTGGAAGCGGGGCGCGCCGGTCTTCTCGTCGGTCAGCCATTCGTAGACACCCGCCGGGCAGTAGCGGGCGGACGGGCCGCCGAACACCGCCAACTCGCTGTCCGCCTGAAGGCCGAGATCGCTCACCTGAAGGTGAACCGGCTGGTCTTCGGCGTGGTTGGTATAGCTGTAGGCGACGTTGGTGAGGCGGTCGAAGGTGATGACGCCATCGGGCTTGGGGTAGTCGATCTTGGGGTAGAGATCGGCGCGGCCGGTGTAGGTATAGTCCGGCTTGTGCTTCATGCTGATCGGCAGGCCGATCTTCAATGTGCGCATCCACATGTCGATGCCCGCGAGCGCCGTGCCGATATCGCCGCCGTACTTGGCGACTGCCGGCTGGGCGTTCTGGACGAGCTTCAGCTCGGTCGCGATCCAGCTGGAGCGGACCGCCGCGTCGTAGTCAGACAGCTCGGTATTGGCGTTACCCGCCGCAATAGCGCCTGCGATGCTCTCGGCCGCCAGCATCCCGCTCTTCATCGCGGTGTGGCTGCCCTTGATGCGCGGCACGTTGACGAAGCCCGCCGCGCAGCCGATCAGCGCGCCGCCCGGGAAGGCGAGCTTGGGCACCGACTGCCAACCACCCTCGTTGATCGCGCGCGCGCCGTAGCTGACGCGCTTGCCGCCTTCGAGATATTCGCGGATCGCCGGGTGGTTCTTCCAGCGCTGGAATTCCTGATAGGGGGAGACCCAGGGGTTCTTGTAATCGAGCGCGGTCACGAAGCCCAGGGCCACCTGCCCGTTCGCCTGATGGTAAAGGAAGCCCCCGCCCCAGCTGTCGCTTTCCGTCAGCGGCCAGCCCTGCGTGTGAATCACGCGGCCGGGCTTGTGCTTCTTGGGATCGATATCCCAAAGTTCCTTGATGCCGAGGCCATAGACCTGCGGCTGGCAATTGGCCTCAAGGTCATACTTCGCCTTCATGCGCTTGGTCAGGTGCCCGCGTGCGCCTTCGGCAAACAGGGTGTACTTGGCGTGGATTTCCATGCCGGGCTGGAAATCGCCCTTGTGGCTGCCATCGGCGGCGATGCCCATGTCCTGCGTGATCACGCCTGCGACCGCGCCATTCTCGTCGAACATAACTTCGGCGGCCGGGAAGCCCGGGAACACCATTACGCCCAGCCCTTCGGCCTGTTCGGCCAGCCAGCGGGTCATGTTCCCGAGGCTGCCGGTATAGCAGCCGTGGTTGCTCATCAGCGGCGGCATGATCGCGTGGGGCATGGAGGTCTTGCCGGTCTTCGAGAGCACCCAGTGCCAGTTATCGGTCACCGGGGTTTCGGCCATCGGGCAGCCCATCTCGCGCCAGTCCGGGAACAGCTCGCTCAGCGCCTTGGGATCGACCACCGCGCCCGACAGGATATGCGCGCCGATCTCCGAGCCCTTTTCCAGCACGATCACTTCCAGATCGGCGTTGATCTGCTTCAACCGGATCGCAGCCGACAGCCCCGCAGGACCGCCACCGACGATAACGACATCGCAGGGCATTGATTCACGTTCGCTCATCGAGGGCTTCCTGATCCTTGTTGGTTTTGACCGCGTGCGGGCCACAGTCTGGCGATATGCCTTGTCCGTCCACTTGCTAAGCGCCCGCCAGACAGTCAAGAGCCGCATTGGATAGCATGACCCCCCGATGAGCCCGCTCGCCCCTTCCCTTGTGCAAGAATTCGACGCGGCAATGGCCTGGTGGCACATGGCCGGGGTGGATTGCGACTTCGCGGATGACGCTACGACGTGGCTGGCCGATCGTCCTGCGGCGGGCGCAGCAGGCGATGCCGCCAGCAGCGCCCCTGCCCGCCAGCGCGGCACATCACCCGTCCAGTCAACGCCGCCCCCCGGCGAGACGCGGGCGCGCGTTCTGGCCGCCGTGCCAGCCGCCACACAAACCCCGCGGCGCGATTGGCTGGGCGAATCGCCGCCGGCCGATCTTGCCGCATTCCGGCAATGGTGGATGGACACCCCCGGCCTTTCGCCCTCGCGCAGCTTTCCCCGGATTGCGCCGCGCGGAGAGAAAGGCGCAGCCCTGATGGTGCTGGTGCCCCAGCCCGAAGCGACAGATACCGATCGCCTGCTGTCGGGCCCGCAAGGCCGCCTGCTCGCCAATATCCTTGCCGCGATGGGCCTTGATGAAAGCGCCGTCTATATTGCCGCGGCCCTGCCCTCGCACACGCCCATGGCCGATCTCGCCGCCCTTGCCGCCGATGGCATGGACGCCGTGACCGCGCATCATGTCAGCCTTGTCGCACCGGCCCGGCTCGTCGCCTTCGGCACGGGCCTTGGCCCGATGCTCGGCACGCCCAGCGGTCAGCCTTTACGGGAAATCAACCATGCCGGGTGCAAGGTGCCCGCAACCCTGAGCGAAACGCTCGATGCCCTGATGGAAATGCCCCGGCTCAAAGCCCGGTTCTGGCGGAGATGGATGGAATGGTCAGCCCCACACTGACGCGCTCGGCAACGGCGCTGGCGGCGATCGTGCTGGCCGCAATGGGCCTTCATGCACCGGCCGCCGCACAGTCCGGCGATCTGGTGGCCCGCTGGAACGGCGCCAGCCCGGCCGACCGTGCCGTGCCAACCGTGCTGTCGAATGATGATCGCAGCCTCTATCGTCAGCTCTTTGCCGCAATCGATGCCGAAGATTGGCCGCAGGTCGAAGCTCTGCTTGCCCAGAAGCCCGATGGCCTGCTGACCCAGGCCGCGCGCGCCGAATATTACACTCACGCCAAAAGCCCGAAGATCGCCGCAGATCAGATCGCTGCATGGTTTGCCGCCGGCACCGATCTTCCTCAGGCCGAACAGCTCGCCAAGATGGGGGCCAAGCGCGGGCTGACCGCCCTGCCTGCTCTGCCCGCCGGGCAAGGTTTCCAGCGCCAGCCCTATGCCCCCAAGCGCATCCTGCCGCGCCCGGCGAATGATGGCACCATGCCCGCCGCCAACGCCAGCGCGATCCTTGCCGCGATCAAGGCCGACAATCCGGCCGAGGCCCACCGCCTGCTGGCCGAAATCGATCCGATGCTGTCCAGCGATGCCCGCGCCGAATGGCGCCAGCGGGTGGCGTGGAGCTACTACATCGAAAACAATGACAACGCCGCGCTGGAACTGGCGCGCACCGTGGTCGAAGGCTCGGGCGAATGGGTGCCCGAAGGCGCGTGGGTCGAAGGGCTTGCCGCCTGGCGCATGGGCTATTGCCAACTGGCGGGTGAGGCGTTCCAGCGCGTGGCCCAGCGCGCATCGAATGTCGAACTGGCCGCAGCCGGGCACTATTGGGCCGCCCGCGCAGCGGTGCGCTGCCGCGAACCGGGGCAGGCGCAGCAGCACCTGTCGGCTGCGGCCCGCATGGACGAGACGCTCTACGGGATGCTTGCCGCCGACCAGCTTGGCGTGGAACTGCCCCAGCACGCCCCGCCCGCTCCGATGAGCCGCGATGACTGGAGCCAGCTTCAGCAGCGCCCCAATGTGCGCGTGGCCGCCGCCCTGATCGAGATCGGCCGCCCCGCGCTCGCCGATGAAGTGCTGCGTCACGAAGCCCGCATCGGCCCGGCCCAGCAATATGGCGCGCTCGCCCGGCTGGCGCGCGAATTGGGCCTGCCCTCGACGCAGCTTTTCATGGCGCACAACGCGCCTTACGGCACCAGCAGCGATCCTTCGCTGCGCTTCCCGGTCGCCTATTGGCAGCCGGTGGGCGGCTGGCAGGTCGATCCGGCGCTGGCCTTTGCCCATGCGCTTCAGGAATCGAACTTCCGCGCCGCCGCTGTCAGCCCCGCCAATGCGCGCGGGCTGATGCAGATCATGCCCGGCACGGCCCGCGATCATTCCGGGCGGCTCAGCCTTGGTGCTTCCTACGAGGATCTGAACGATCCGCAGGTCAACCTTGCCTATGGCCAGCGCCACTTGGAAATGCTGCGCGATCATCCCGCCACCGGGGGCTCGCTGCCCAAGATCATGGCCGCCTATAACGCGGGCCTGACCCCGATCGGGCGCTGGAATTCCGAGATCAACGATCAGGGCGATCCGCTTTTGTGGATGGAGAGCATCCCCTATTGGGAAACCCGCGGCTATGTGGCGATCGTGATGCGCAATTACTGGATGTATGAACGCGCCGCCGGGGTGCAATCCTCAAGCCGCTGGGCCCTTGCGCAAGGGCGCTGGCCGGAATTCCCCCGCGCTGCTACGACCCGCTCGGCAAGTCTGGAGCGGTAAGGGAGCAGGCACAGTGGCGATTGACGAGACGCGCGTATTCAAGCCGATCAACATCGCCGTCCTGACCGTTTCCGACACCCGCACGCCGGAAACCGACACCTCGGGCGACATCCTCGCCGAACGCGTGACGGGTGCGGGGCACCATCTGGCAGCGCGCATGATCGTGAAGGACGATGCCGCGCTTCTGGCCGCGCAGTTCGAGGCGTGGGTTGATGATCCCGCCATCGACGCGGTGGTCAGCACCGGCGGCACCGGCCTTACGGGCCGCGATGTGACGCCCGAGGCACTCGGCCGCATCGAAGGCGCGCGCGAGATCCCGGGTTTCGGCGAATTGTTCCGCTGGCTCAGCTTCCAGTCGATCGGCACCAGCACGGTGCAAAGCCGCGCAATGGCGGTGGTGGCGCGGGGCACGTACATCTTTGCCCTTCCCGGCTCGAACGGGGCGGTCAAGGACGGGTGGGACGGGATTCTGGCCGAGCAGCTCGACAGCCGCAACCGCCCCTGCAATTTCGTGGAACTGATGCCGCGCCTGAAAGAGGTGTGATCCGAGGCCCGCCTTGCCCCGCGCCTGACCCCGGTTAGACCCCCTCCAGCCCCACTTATACCCCCGCTTGCCCCCTGCCTGAGGCGTGGTTCTGCCTTGGCAAAGGCATATTTGTTCCATAAATGTTCCACGTGAAACATTTTCCGGTCAAAGGTCGCGGTGCTCAATCGGGGCAGGTGCCCACCCGCTTCGGTTTGGCGGAGCGGGAGGTCGACGGCGACTGGCGCGATCATGTCGAAAGGCTCGATGGCCCCCCGGTCAAACTGCGCACCACCGTGACTGAGGAACGGCCCCGATCGATCCTGACCTTCAACCAATCCCCCGATGTGCCCTTCGACCGTTCGATCAATGCCTATCGCGGGTGCGAACATGGCTGCGTTTATTGCTTTGCGCGGCCCACTCACGCCTATCACGACCTGTCGCCCGGCCTCGACTTCGAGACCAAGCTTTTCGCCAAGCCCGAGGCGGCGGCGCTGCTGCGCAAGACGCTGGCGAAAAAGGGGTATTCGCCGAAGCCGATCGCATTGGGCACGAACACCGATCCCTATCAGCTGATCGAACGGGATTGGCGCATCACCCGGCAGATCCTTGAGGTGTGCCTTGAAACCCGCCATCCGGTCACCATCACCTCCAAATCCGATCGGGTGCTGATGGACGCCGACCTGCTGGCAGAGCTGGCACGGGAGAAGCTGGTGGCGGTGTCGATTTCGGTGACGAGCCTCGATCCCGCGCTCTCCGGCAAGCTGGAACCGCGCTGCGCGGCGCCCTCCAAGCGCTTGGCTGCGCTGGGAAAACTAGTCGATTTGGGTGTGCCAGTGCACTGCTCGCTCTCGCCCGTCATCCCCGCGATCACCGACGAATTCATCGAGGGCATCATCGCCCGCATCGCGGAGCTGGGGGTGCGCAGCGCCAATTGGATCCCGCTGCGCCTGCCCCACGAGGTCGCCCCGCTGTTCTGCGAATGGCTGGCGGTTCACTACCCGGAACGAGCCGGCAAGGTGATGGGGATCGTCCGCGAAATGCGCGGAGGACGCGACAATGATCCGAACTTCCACAGCCGCTTCAACCCGCAAGGCGTGTGGGCCGACCTGATCCGCGCAAGGTTCAATGTGGCGTGCAAGCGGGCGGGCATAGGGAAGGCGCGTTTCGAACTCGATTGCTCGCGGTTCACACCTCCGGAAATGAACGGGCAGTTGCGGCTGATCTAGCCGAACCCTTGCCCCGCATCGCCGGGGGCGAAGCGCACCAGACGGCTGTCCACCAGGGCCGCCGTGCGGTTGACCACGGCCTGCTGATAATCCGGGTCCTTGATCATCGCAAAGAACGCCCCGGCATTGGGGTAGTGGGCGATGAAGGCATCGTGCCACCGCTCGCCCTCCGGGCCCGTCACCACCGTCTCAAAGCGCCCGCGCCACAGTATCTGGCCGCCAAGCTTGCGGAAGATCGGCCCGCTAGTCACCCCGTACTCCTCGTAGGCCCGCCGCCCGCTCCAGCCTTTGCCGGCGTGCTCGTGCCCTTCGGGATATTCCGCAAGATCACGATAAAGCAGCAAGTTGAGCATGTTGATTGGCGTGTCGCGGGCCAAATCCTTGAAGGCCTGAAAATTCGCTGCCGAAGGATCGATATAGGTCTCGCAGGTCATGTGGGGTCCTCCTCCCTGAGGTCGCATTGCATGTAGACAGTATCGAGCAGCCGACCGAACTTGCGGCCGACATTGCGCATCCGGCCGGCGTGGACAAAGCCGCATTTGCCGTGGAGTGCCACAGAAGCAGGCTCGCCTCCGCCAATCACCGCAATCATCTGTTCGAAACCACTCGCCCGCGCCGCCGCGATCAGTGCCGGCAGCAGGACGGACCCGATCCCGGTCCCGCGCGCATCATGTGACACATAGATGCTGTCTTCGCAGGTGTGGGCATAGGCGGCGCGGTCGCGGAATCGCGCAGCATAGGCGTAGCCGGCAACCTCTCCGCCGCGCTCTGCACAGAAGAAGGGAAACCCTCGCGCGGCGAAATCGCCGATCTTTGCCGCCCACGCGCCTGCATCGGGCGCGACGGTATCGAAAGTCGCAGTGCCGTTCGTCACGTGCCAGGCATAGATTTCAGCGATGGCCTGCGCGTCATCGACACGCGCAGGCCGGATCGTCATGTCAGGCAAGCGTGTAGTCCGCGAACCGGTCGCGCAGGTCCTTCTTGCTGATCTTGCCGGTCGCGGTGTGCGGGATATCTTCGACGAATTCGACCGCATCGGGCATCCACCACTTGGCGATCTGCGGACGCAGGTGATCAAGGATGTCGTCGGCAGTGACCTCGGCGCCGGCCTTCTTGACCACGAACAGCACCGGGCGCTCGTCCCACTTGGGGTGGTAGATGCCGATGCAGGCGGCTTCGGCCACCGCGGGGTGGCCGCAGGCAGCATTTTCCAGTTCAACCGAGCTGATCCACTCGCCGCCCGACTTGATCACATCCTTGGTGCGGTCGGTGAGCTGGAGCGTGCCGTCAGGATGGATGATGCCGACATCGCCGGTGTCGAACCACCCGTCATTGCCGACCGCATCCTGCTCGGCCTTGAAGTAGCGCTTGATGATCCAGGGCCCGCGGATCTGGAGCGCGCCGCTGGTCTTCCCGTCACGCGGCAGTTCGGTCGACATGTCGGAGAGGTCCACGGTGCGCAGTTGAACGCCGAAGATCGGGCGGCCCTGCATTGCGGTCTTCTCGATCTTCTCTTCCAGAGTGAGCTGGTCCCAGTCCCAGGTCGGCCCGCCGACCGTGCCGATGGGAGAGGTTTCGGTCATCCCCCAGGCGTGCTGGACACGGGTGCCGTTCTTCATCAGCCGCTCGATCATGAACTTGGGCGCAGCCGAGCCGCCGATGGTAGCAGCCTTAAGCGGGGGCAGGTCGAGGCCATTGGCATCGCAATACTGGAAATGCGCCAGCCACACGGTCGGCACGCCGGCGCTGTCGGTCACGCCTTCGCGGATCATCAGATCGTGCAGCACGGCGGGGTCATTTACCGCGGAAAAGACGAACTTGATCCCCGCCATCGCGCCCGCATAGGGCAGACCCCAGCTGGCCGCATGGAACATCGGCACGACCGGCAGCATCACCGAGGCGCTGGAAAAATTGAACGCTGCCGATTGCAGCCCCGCCAGCGCGTGCAGCACAGTCGAGCGGTGCTCGTATTGCACGCCCTTGGGGTTGCCGGTGGTGCCGGAGGTGTAGCAGATCATGCACGGATCGGTTTCCGGCCCGGTGACCCATTCGAAATCGCCGTCTTCCGCGCCGATCCAGTCCTCGAAAGCGGGGGCGTGCGCTGCGCTGTCGTAGCAGATGTAATGCTCGACCGTCGGCCAGCGGCTCTTCATCCGGTCAACGATCGGCTGGAACGCCGCATCATAGCACAGCACGCGGTCTTCGGCGTGGTTGACGATGTATTCGAGCTGATCGTCGAACAGGCGCGGGTTCACGGTGTGGAGCACCCCGCCCATCCCTGCGACACCATACCAGCTGACAAGGTGGCGCGCATGGTTCATCGCGAGGCTGGCCACCTTGTCTCCCGGCTTGAGCCCGAGCCGCTTGAGGGCCTGCGCCATCTTGAGCGCATCGCGGCGGATGCCCGCCCAGTCGGTACGGGTCTCGCTGCCATCGGCCCAGCGGCTGACAATCTCGCGCCCGCCCGCCTCGCGCGCGGCGTGATCGATCACCGCGGTCACCCGCATTGTCCAGTCCTGCATTGCCCCGAGGCGCGTGGTCGCCATGTCCTGTCTCTCTCCTGATGTGTGGTCCCCGCGCCATTCCCGGCACGGTGTTACATCGTCTCTCATGCCTTGGCCCTCGCGGCTTGGCAATCGGTCAGCTTTCGCGAAAAATCAGGCGACCAGCCTGAGGTTGCCGCGCTTCTTGAGAGGCGCGAGCGATACTCTGCCAATCCCTTCGACCGCGGCGAGACGCTCGGCCAGTTCGCCGCTCAGCACGAAATTGCGCCCGAGCCGCATCTGCACCTCGCCGCCCTCAGCCAGCGCCAGCCGCACCACTACCTCGCCGGCGCCCGTCGGGCGTTCGCCGCGCGCGGCTTCGAGCTCGATCTGGAGTTCGCGCAAGGCCTCGATGGTGGCGACATCGGCCACAAGCTCCATCGCTGTCGTCCCGCTCACCGCGGCCAGCGGGCGGGCACCGCGCACGGTAAGGCGGGGCGGTTCGTCGGGATTGGGGCTGTCGAGTTCCACCGTAAGCAACAGGCACTCGCCCGCTGCCGCCCAACGTTCGAAATCGGGGACCAGCGATTCCTCGAAACAGGCGGCCGAAAACTGGCCCGATGCGTCGGAGAAATCCGCCCGCACAAAGGTGCCGCCCTTGCGGGTTCGCGCCTTGGTGATGCCTTCGACGAGCGCCGCCATCACCGCAGTGCCGCGCCCACCCGGCGGGGCGCCTGCTTCCATCAGGCTCTGATAGGTGCGTGCGCCATTGGCTGAGGCTGCCTCGCGATATTGCTGCACGGGGTGGGCGGAGAAGTAGAAGCCGAAATTCTCCCGCTCCTTCGCCATCTTCTCAGGGCGGCTCCAAGGGGCGGCTGGCTGGAGACGCAGGTCTTCGGCAGGCCCCGCGTCCCCGCCGAACAGCCCCGCTTGCCCGCTGCTGCGCTCACGGATCGCCGCATCCGCAACCGCCATCAGCATGTCGGCATTGGCGAATAATAGCGCGCGGTCGGGTTCCAGCCCGTCAAACGCGCCCGCGCAGATCAGGCCTTCCAGCTGGCGGCGGTTCATCGTGCCCTGCGGCAGGCGCTCGAACAGGTCCTTGAGACTGGCGAAGGGCCCATTGGCTTCACGCTCGGCCACAATCGCATCCATCGCCTTTTCGCCGACATTGCGAATTCCGGCGAGCGCATAGCGGACGGCATAGCCGGTCTCGGTCTGCTCGACCGTGAATTCGCCGATGCTGGCGTTGATATCGGGCGGCAGCACCTCGATCCCGCCATGCCCGTTGGGATAGCGCCTTGCATCATCGACAAAGACGTTGAGTTTTTCCGACTGGTGCATGTCAAAGCACATCGAGGCGGCGTAGAATTCCTCGGGGTAATGCGCTTTCAGCCACGCAGTCTGGTAGGCAAGCAGCGCATAGGCGGCGGCGTGCGACTTGTTGAAGCCGTAACCTGCGAACTTGTCGATCAAGTCGAACAGCTCGTCGGCGCGCTTGGGCTCGATGTCGGAGACGGCCTTGCAGCCCTCGACGAAACGCCCGCGCTGGGCGTCCATCTCGGCCTGCACTTTCTTGCCCATCGCGCGGCGCAACAGGTCCGCGTCGCCGAGCGAATAGCCGGCGAGCACCTGGGCTGCCTGCATCACCTGTTCCTGATAGACGAAGATGCCGTAGGTTTCCGCAAGGATGCCTTCCAGTTTGGGGTGCGGATATTCGATCGGCACCACACCCGCCTTGCGCTGGCCGAACAGCGGGATGTTGTCCATCGGGCCCGGACGATAGAGCGAAACGAGCGCGATGATGTCGCCGAAATTGGTGGGCTTTACCGCCTTCAGCGTGCGGCGCATCCCTTCGGATTCCAGCTGAAACACGCCCACCGTGTTGCCCGCCTGCATGAGGTGATAGACTTGGGCATCGTCCAGCGGCAGCGCGCCCAGATCGATGGCGATGCCGCGCTTCTCCAGGAGGTCGACCGCCTTGCGCAGCACCGAAAGCGTCTTCAGCCCGAGAAAGTCGAACTTCACCAGCCCGCTCGATTCGACATATTTCATGTCGAACTGCGTTACCGGCATATCAGAACGTGGATCGCGGTAGAGCGGCACCAGCTTGGCGAGCGGCCGGTCCCCGATCACTACGCCCGCCGCGTGAGTGGATGAATTGCGTGGCAGGCCCTCAAGCTGCATCGCCAGATCGACAAGCCGCTTCACGTCCTTGTCGTTATCATATTCGCGCTTGAAGTCCGCCGCGCCGTTCAGCGAGCGCGGCAGGGTCCAGGGGTCGGTCGGATGGTTGGGCACCATCTTGCACAGCCGATCGACCTGCCCGTAGCTCATTTGCAGAATACGCCCGCAATCGCGCAGCACCGCGCGGGCCTTGAGCTTGCCGAAGGTGATGATCTGCGCCACGTGATCGCTGCCGTATTTGGCTTGCACATAGCGGATCACCTCGCCCCGGCGCGTTTCGCAAAAGTCGATATCGAAGTCGGGCATCGACACGCGTTCGGGGTTGAGGAAACGCTCGAACAGCAGGCCCAGCTTGATCGGATCGAGATCGGTGATGGTCAGCGCCCAGGCCACCGTCGAGCCCGCGCCCGATCCGCGCCCCGGACCCACTGGTATGCCCTGTTCCTTGGCCCACTTGATGAAGTCGGCAACGATCAGGAAATAGCCGGGAAAGCCCATCTTCACGATCACGTCGATCTCGAATTCGAGGCGGTCGAAATAGGTTTTCCGCTCCTCCTCGGTAAGATCGGGATAGGCCGCGAGCCGCGCTTCCAGACCCAGCCTCGAATCCTCCGCCAGCATCCGCGCCTCGCCCGCAAGGTCGCCCGCGAGGCTCGGCAGGATCGGTTTACGATAGGGCGGCGCGAAGGCGCAGCGCTGGGCGATCACGAGAGTGTTGGCGATCCCTTCCGGAAGATCGGCAAAGGCCTCCTCCATCATGCTGGCCTGTTTGACGAAGGCCTGCGGATTGGAGCGCGGGCGTTCGTCCGCCTCGATCTGAGTCGAATTGGCAATGCACAGCATGGCGTCATGCGCCTTGTGCATATGCGGTTCGGCGAAGTTGGCCGGGTTGGTGGCGACCAGCGGAAGATCGCGGGCATAGGCAAGGTCGACCAGCGCGTCCTCAGCCCGTTCGCACACCGGATCACCGTTACGGGCCAGTTCGATATAGAGGCGGCCGGGGAACAGCGCTTCAAGCTGGCCGATGAGCCGCTCGGCCGCGTCCTGCTGGCCTTCCGCAAGCAGCCGGGTCACGCCGCCTTCACCCGCCCCGGTCAGCGCAATCAGCCCGTCGGTGCGGCCCTGAAGGTCGGCGAGCGTAACATGCGGATCGCGCTCCAGCGGCCGGTCGAGATGCGCGGCAGATACGAGGTGGCACAGATTGTCATACCCCGCATCGCTTTGTGCAAACAGCGGCAGGTAATCGACCGTCGCGCGGGTTTCATCCCGCGCAACGCCCAGCAGGGCGCCGATGATCGGCTGCACGCCTTCGCTCTTGCAGGCAGCGGCGAAGGCCATGATGCCATAAAGCCCGTTGCGGTCACAGATCGCGATGGCCGGAAAGCCGCGCTCCTTGGCCAGCTTCGCAATGTCCTTCGGATCGATCGCCCCTTCGAGCATCGAATAGGACGACAGCACGCGCAAGGGGACGAAGGGAGCAAATGGCATAGGCGGCAATTTAGGAAATTCCGCCGATTCCGGAAGCGCCGCCGCGCGTTAATTCTCCACAGGCCCGGGATAAATCAAAGCAGGGCTTCGATGTCTTTGGCGATCGCTTCGGGCTTGTCGGTCGGAGCGTAGCGCTTCACGACATTGCCCTGCCGGTCGATCAGGAACTTGGTGAAGTTCCACTTGATCGCGGTGGTGCCCATAAGGCCTTTCTTTTCGGACTTCATCCAGTCGAACAGCGGCGAGGCGTCTGCGCCGTTGACATCGATCTTGGCCATAAGCGGGAAGGTGACGCCAAAATTGATCTTGCAGAACTGCTCGATCTCCTCGGCATTGCCGGGCTCCTGCCCGCCGAATTGATTGCAGGGAAAACCCAGCACCTCGAAGCCGCGGTCCTTGAACTGCTGATAAAGCTTTTCAAGGCCATCATATTGCGGGGTGAAGCCGCATTTGCTGGCGGTGTTGACCACCAGCAGCACCGTGCCGAGTTTGCCCTTGAGGTCGAGGGGTTCACCCTTGTTGGTGGTGACGGTGAAATCGGCGATCGTGGTCATGGTTAATCCCCTGTCAAAGCCCTTCGGTCAGGACGCCGTCCTTGAGGCGCACCACCCGGTCCATCCGCGCCGCGAGGCGTTCGTTGTGGGTGGCGACCAGCGCGGCGCTACCCTCCCCCCGAACCAGTTCGAGAAACTGGGCCAGCACCGCGTCCGAGGTGTGCTCGTCAAGGTTCCCGGTCGGCTCATCCGCCAGCACCAGCGCCGGACGGTTGGCGAGTGCGCGGGCCACTGCGACGCGTTGCTGCTCGCCGCCTGAAAGCTGGCTGGGCCGGTGGGTAAGCCGCGCGCCAAGGCCAAGGCTGGAGAGCAGGCTGTCCGCCCGCGCCTCGCACTCGGCGCGGGGGCGGCCTAGAATCATCTGCGGCATCACCACATTCTCGCGCGCGTCGAAATCGGGCAGAAGGTGGTGGAACTGGTAGACGAAGCCGAGATGCGCGCGCCGCAGGGCCGTACGCGCATCGCCCGCCAGATCCTCGGCGCTGCTGCCGGCGATCGTGATCGAACCCTCGAACCCGCCTTCCAGCAGGCCGACTGCCTGAAGCAGCGTCGACTTGCCAGACCCCGAGGGGCCGAGCAGCGCGACGATCTCGCCCGGCTGAATGTCGAGGTTGACGCCGCGCAGCACATCGATCCGCTGCCCCCCCTGTTCGAAGGAACGCCTGAGATCTCGCAGCGACACGATCGGCTTTGCACTATTCATAACGCAGCACCTGCACCGGATCGGTATTCGCCGCCTTGAGGGCCGGATAGAGCGTGGCCAGGAAACTCATCGTCAGAGCCAGCATGACGATGCCGAACACTTCCCACGGGTCCGTGCGCGAAGGCAGCGTCGACAAGAAGCGCACCGACGGGTCCCAGATCTGCTGGCCCGTGGCAAAGGCGATGAAATCGACAATCGGTTCACGGAAGAACAGCACGATCGCGCCCAGAGCCAGCCCCGCCATCGTGCCGATGGTCCCGATCGTGGTTCCGGTGGTCACGAAGATCTTGAGCAAGGATCGCCGCGTCGCCCCCATCGTGCGCATGATCGCGATGTCGCGGGTCTTGGCTCGCACCAGCATAACGAGGCTGGAGAGAATGTTGAACGAGGCGACCAGCACCATGAATGACAGCGCAAAGAACATCGCCACGCGTTCGACCTGCAAGGCCTCGAACAGCGCCGCGTTCATGGATTTCCAGTCGGCGATCACCGCCTTGCCCGAAAGGCGCTCCGATACGGGTGCGAGGATTTCGCCCACCTTGTCGGGATCATCGACCGTCACTTCGATCTGCGCGACCGAATCGCCCATCAGCAGCAAACTCTGCGCCTCCGCCAGCGGGAGCACCACGAACTTCTCGTCGAAGGTCGAGATGCCGACCTCAAAGATCGCGCCGACCTGATAGGGCACCTGCCGCGGGGTGGTGCCGAAGGGCGTGGGGCGGCCGGCGGGGTTGAGGATGGTGATGACGTCGCCCACCCGGATGCCGAGGTTCTGCGCCAACCGGCTGCCGATCGCGACCCGCGCGAAATCATCCGGCCCGGCCAGCGGCGCGGAAAGGCTGCGCATATCGCCAAGCAGCACCTTGTCGCCGAGGCCATTCAGATCCTTTTCGGTCTGGCCGCGCAGCAGGATTCCCTCGACATTGCCGTTTGCCATGATCAGCAGCGGCTTTTCGATCATCGGAGTAGCCGAAGTCACCCCCGGAGCGCGTTCAAGATTGGCAATCACGCTCTGCCAGTTCTCGATCCGCCCGCCATAGGCCTGCACCACGGCATGGCCGTTCAATCCGGTGATCTTGTCGAGCAATTCGGCGCGAAAACCGTTCATCACGCTCATCACCACGACAAGCAGCGCAACCGACAGCGCGACCACGCCAACGGCAATGCCGGCGACCAGAGCAATGAACGCCTCTCCCCGACCCGGCCAGAGATAGCGCTTGGCGATCATCCATTCGAAGGGGGAGAGCATGAAAGAGTAAGGTGCCCGTTTGCTTGCTGATTGCTGCGTGTAGTGCGCGTGCGCGCCGCTCGCAATCCCTGCCACACCCTTGCGCGGCCAACCCGCTGTCATACCCCGGTCGCCAAAAAGACGAGCGCCGCGGCCCTCGTTTCCCTTGTAATTGATCCGTCACATCGCCATTGGGGCGGTGCACTGCTGCCGCCCCCCGCGCAAACAGGTCTGGTGATGCCGATGAGCCTCCTCAATTTGACCCACCCCTTCCGCGATGCCGATGGCGACAAGCTGCGCGAGGAATGCGGGATCTTCGGCGCAATCCGCGCCAATGATGCGGCGGCGATGACCGCGCTGGGCCTCCATGCGCTTCAGCACCGCGGGCAGGAAGCCGCCGGGATCGTCAGCTTCGACGGGACCGAGTTCTACGCCAGCCGCGGGCTTGGCCATGTGGCCGAGAATTTCTCCTCCTCCGAAGCGATCGCCGCCCTGCCCGGTCACATGGCCGCAGGCCACGTGCGCTATTCGACAACGGGCGGTTCGGGCCTGCGCAATGTCCAGCCGCTCTATGCCGACCTTGCCAGCGGCGGCTTTGCCGTGGCGCACAATGGCAACATTTCGAATGCGATGATGCTGCGCGCCGATCTGGTGAACAAGGGTTCGATCTTCCAGTCGACCTCGGATACCGAGGTGATCATCCACCTCGTCGCGACCTCGCGCTACCCGACCATTGCTGACCGTCTGGTCGATGCGCTGCGGTTGGTCGAAGGCGCCTATGCCCTGATCGTGATGACACCCGAAGGCATGATCGCCTGCCGTGACCCGCTCGGCATCCGTCCGCTGGTGATGGGCCGCTTGGGAGACGCGATCCTGTTCGCCTCGGAAACCGTCGCCTTCGACGTGGTCGGCGCCGAGGTGATCCGCGAGGTTGAGCCGGGCGAATTGGTGCTGGTCGATTTTGCGGGCGAGATCCGTTCGGTGCGCCCCTTCGGCAGCCCGCCCGCCCGCCCCTGCATCTTCGAGCATGTCTATTTCAGCCGGCCGGATTCGGTCTTCGCCGGACGCAGCGTCTATGAAGCGCGCAAGGCCATCGGCATGCAACTTGCTATCGAGGCCCCTTGCGAAGCGGACCTTGTGGTGCCTGTTCCCGACAGCGGCGTTCCCGCGGCGATCGGGTTTGCCCAGCAATCGGGCGTGCCGTTCGAACTGGGCATCATCCGCTCGCACTATGTCGGGCGAACCTTCATCCAGCCGGGTGACGGGGCGCGCCATTCCAGCGTCAAGCGCAAGCACAACGCCAACCGCGCGCTGGTCGAAGGCAAGCGTATCGTGCTGATCGACGATTCGATCGTGCGCGGCACCACCAGTCTCAAGATCGTCGAGATGATGCGCGAGGCGGGCGCCAAGGAAGTGCACTTCCGCGTCGCCAGCCCGCCGACCGCGCATTCCTGCTTTTATGGTGTGGACACGCCCGAACGCTCCAAGCTGCTTGCAGCACGCATGGAGCTTGATCCGATGCGCGAATTCATCAAGGCCGACAGCCTCGCCTTCATTTCGATTGACGGGCTCTATCGCGCTGTCGGCAAGGAAAAGCGCGACAAGGCCTGCCCGCAATTCTGCGACGCCTGCTTCACCGGTGAATACCCCACCTCGCTGACCGACCTCGCCGCTGCCGAGGCGAAAAGCGCCCAGCTTCCTTTCGCTGATCCCAAGGCTGCCTGACCTGTCATGACCGATACCACCACCGCCAAGCCGCTCGCCGGTCAGACCGCGCTCGTCACCGGGGCCAGCCGCGGGATCGGCGCAGCCACCGCCAAGGCGCTTGCCGCAGCCGGTGCGCACGTCATTCTCGTGGCCCGCAAGGTCAAGGCGCTTGAGGAAGTGGAGGACGCGATCCATGCCGCTGGCGGCACCTCGACCATCGCCCCGCTCGACCTGACCGAACCCGATGCCGTGACGCGACTTGCCGGCGCGATTGCCGGGCGCTGGCCGACACTCGACATCATGGTGCTTGCCGCTGGCTACCTGCCCGAACTGACCCCGGCCTCGCAGATGGAGCCCAAGCAGTTCAATCAGGCGCTGCTCACCAATCTTGTCGCCAATCAGGCGCTGATCGCCGGTTTCGATCCGCTGCTGCGCCGCGCCAAGGCGGGCAAGATCATCGGGCTGACCAGCTCGGTCGGCAGCAATCCGCGGCCCTATTGGGGGGCCTATAGCTCCACCAAGGCTGCTTTCGAGAACCTGCTCGAAACCTATGCCGCCGAGGTAGAGCGACTGAGCCCCTTGCGCGTCGCGATCATCGATCCGGGCGCGACCCGCACCGAAATGCGCGCCCGCGCCTATCCGGGCGAGGACCCCGCAACGCTCAAGGGGCCAGAGGTTGTCGCCGAGCGGCTGACCGCCTTGCTCGCTGAAGGGTTCGAAAGCCTCCACCGCGAACGCATCGACTGATCGCCCGGCACGGGCGGCGCAGTGTGGCAAACGCGCCGTTTACCAGATTTCGCAGGCCTTGCTTAGGGACCACGGGTGCAAACCTTTGTGCGGACCAAACCGCCCCGTGAGACCGCAGGCTTCGATACAAGGTAGACGGCAATGCCGCCCAGTTCCGATCCCTATCGCACCGCTTCGCAGGAAGACCGCTGCAGCCCGCGCACGCGGCTGACAATCCCTGCCACTTTGCGCGCCTCAGGCGGACGCGCGTTCCAGAGCGTGGTGCATGATCTGTCAATCTCCGGCTTTTCGGCCGCATCGATCAACCGGATGCATGAAGGCCAGATGTGCTGGCTGACCCTGCCCGGCCTCGAATCGCTTCAGGCTGAGGTGGTGTGGTGGGACAACTGCATCGTCGGCTGCGCGTTCAACGAACTGCTCAGCCCGATCGTCCATGACAATATCCTGCAACGCTACAGCAATGTCGGGGTGTACCGTCAGGTGATCTGACCCGGCGCACCGCGCGCCCGATGTTTCACGCGAAACATCGGGCAAGCAGGGGTCTGGGTGGGGTCTGGAGGGGGGCAAACCCGCCGCAAACCCGCCGCAAGGCCCCCTCTGGCCACACGCCTATTTGACAGCAGCCGCAATCTTTCGCGCCAGATCGAGGAACTGGCCCCGCTCCGGCCCGCCGCTTGCCTGTGCCCAATTGCCGACATAGGCGAAGACCACTTTCTTGTCGGGAAAGATCGTGATCCCCTGCCCGAAGATGCCCTGCGCGCCATAGGTGCCCTGGGGATAGGTCCACCACTGGTAGCCATAGCCAAAGCCGCTTGTCCCGAAATCGACAGCACTGTCGGTGGCCTCGGCGAACCAGTTCACCGGCACCTCTGCCCCGCCACCTTCAAGCGCGAACTGCCCCATGCGGGCATAGTCGGACAGCCGGATCGACAGGCAGCACCCGCCGATATTCCCGCCGCGCGGGTCCACCATCCAGAACAATCCGCCTTCAAAGCCCGCCGCATCGACGATCTTCGCCTTGGCATATTCGGCAAGCGGCATCCCGACCGCATTTTCGACCAGCAGGCCAATGAGGTTGGTCTCGCCCGTCTTGTAAACCCACTTCTTGCCCGGCTCCGCCTCCCGCGGGAGCGCCTTCATTTGCGCGACGATGGCATCCGCACCATATTCCACCACAAAGCGGTTCATCTGCGCCACATCGGACCTGGGATCGGTATAATCCTCGTTCCAGCGCACCCCACTGGTCATGGTGGCAAGCTGGCGCACGGTCACGCCTTCATAGGCGCTGCCGGCAAGGCCGGGGATATACTTCACCACCGGATCATCGAGGCTGGCGATCTTGCCATCCTTCACCGCCGCGCCCAGCAGGGTCGAGGTGAAGCTCTTGGCGACCGAGAAACTGGTCCAGCGATCCCTGGGCCCCAAACCCAGCCCATATTCCTCGTGGACAACCTTGCCATCCACCAGCACCATCACGCCTGCGGTGCTGGTAGCCTTCATCAGCGCGCTGATTTCGGCCTGCAAGGCGGGGTTGAGCGGCGCGCCCTTTTCCAGCGGGCGGGAGGAGGGCGGCGGCGGCACCTCGTGCCCGGCAAACCACTGCTCCATCGCCCGGAAGCGCTCTGCGCGCTGTGCGTCGCTCCAGAACAGCACCTGAAGGTCCGACTGGTCACGCGCTGGCGGCTGGGTCAGCACAACCTCACTCTCCGGCGCCAGCCTGATGGGGGGCGCCTCCTGCGCCGCAGCCGGGCCTGAAACAGCCGCCAGCATCACCGCCAGCGCCGTGCCCGCAGCCAAAGTCCTGATCCCGCGCATCACTCTCTCCCGTGTTGTCTTATCGGCAACAGGCTTAGGCGGGCACGGGCCTTGCGGGCAAGCCCTTCAGGTGTCCTTCAACGTCTTCAGCGCCGCCAGCGCCCGCTCGCGCGCGGCCTTGTGGGGCACGATCTTGCGGGGATAGCCCGCCGGCCTGCGCCCGAATTCTTCCGGGTCGTGGACGTAGGGCTCTTCCAGCCCTTTGAGTTCAGGCACATAGGTGCGGATGTAGCGCGCAGCGTCGAACTTCTCGGACTGGCTCAATGGCGCCATGATCCGGCTGAACATGTTGCTGTCCACCCCCGTCCCCGCCGTCCACTGCCAGTTGGTGGCGTTGGAGGCATAGTCAGCATCGCAGAGCGTGTCCCAGAACCACTTCTCGCCCTCGCGCCAGTCGATCAGCAGGTGCTTGATGAGGAAGCTTGCGGTGATCATCCGCACGCGGTTGTGCATCCACCCGGTCTGCCACAGCTGGCGCATCCCGGCATCGACGATCGGATATCCGGTGCGGCCCTGCTGCCACGCTTTCAGATCGCGCGCGGCGGCCGGGTCGGTGGCGGGATCGCGCCAGGGGAAGCGGTCGAAATCCTCGCGGTAGTTCTGGGTGGCGTATTTGGGGAATTGCAGGATCGCGTTCTGCGAATAGTCGCGCCAGATCAGCTCGCTCTCATAGGTCTGCCAACCCGCGGAGGTGCGGTCCTTGAAGCGGTGCCAGATTTGCACGGGCGAGATTTCCCCGAAGTGCAGATGCGGCGACAGGCGCGAAACCTTGTCGACGCTGGGCAGATTGCGCTTGTCGTCATAGTCATCGACGTCCGCCTCCCATGCTTCGAGGCGGGCGTGGGCCGCATCCTCGCCCACCTCCCAGAAATCGCGCATTCCGCCTGCCCAATCGGGTTTCGTCGGGAGAAGGTTCCACGAGGAGAGGTCGTCGGATGCGGGCCAGCTTGCGGGGGCTTCGAGCTTCTCCGGCGCGGGAAGTTCGAGGCGCGGCGGGAACTCGGCACGCACGGCGCGGCTGAAGGGAGTGTAGATCTTGTATTGCCCGCCGGTGCCGGTGGTGATCGAACCGGGGGGCATCAGGTAATTGCCGTGGTGCAATTGCAGATCGAGCACCTTTCCCAGCTTGCGCTCGGCGTTGAGCCACCACGGCTCGTAATGGCAATTGGCGTGAATGGTGGTCGCGCCGGTCTCCTGCGCCAGTTTGGTGAGTTCCGCCACCGCCTCCCCGCGCCGCAGGATCAGCTGGCTGCCCTTGGCTTCGAGGCTCTCGGCAAGGCTGGCGAGCGAGTGATGCAGCCACCAGCGCGAGGCCCCGCCATAGGCGTGGTGCTTGGGGCTTTCATCGTCGAGCACATAGACGGCGATGACAGGACCGGCCTTGGCGGCGTGGTAAAGCGCAGGATTATCGGCCAGGCGCAGATCGCGCCGCAGCCATACGATTTGGGTTTGGGGCATTGGGTTCCGGTTTTTCTCTCGTCATTGCGAGGCGACGCAGTCGCCGCGGCAATCCATGGACGAAGAGTGCGGGCCATGGATTGCTTCGCTTTGCTCGCAATGACGAATTAGGGGCGGGGAAGTTCCTCACACTTCACATCCGGCAGCGCGACCGAGAACCGGCCGCGCGCGCGCGGATCGTAGAAACGGGCGTCATAGAGGATCACCGAACCGTCGTCCGCCCGCACCGCAAAGGGCGCGCGCGACCAGAACAGGAAGGCGTCGAGCTGGGAGTTGGTGCGGCGCAGCGTCTCCACGTCGGGCCATGCGCAGGGGCTGTCGGTGATCGGACGAAACGGTGGGAAGCCACCCTCGTTTGCGCGTAGGCTCCAATCATTCCGCTCGCCGAGGATCATTTCCCGCTGCCAAAACGCCAAGGGAACTGGACTCGCGATCGCGTCTTCGCCGCTGACGCCGGACGCTTGGGCATCTGACCAACTGATCGCCCAGTTCACTCCGATATAGGCCAGCATCACCGCAATCCCGATGCGCGCAGGCCGCATCCACTCAGCCCCCGCCCTCTCCCGCCGCCGCGACCACCAGACGCTCGCGATCAGCACCGCCCACAGCCACACATCGATGATGAACAGCGTGTCGCCGTAGAACCACTGGCTCGAAAAGGGCTCCAGCAGCCGGATGCCGTAGACGTTGAGCCAGTCGAAGAAGGGGTGGCTGAGGCAGCCGATGAAGGCCATCGCATAGAGCCACCCGAACCGCACCGGCAGCCGCGCCTCGGGCCTTGTGCCGCGCCGCGTCTGCCAGCGGTCGAAGGCCCACAATATCCCCGCCAAGATCAGCGGCAGCAGCACCAGCGCGGGCGGGCCGTGGGTGATGCCTCGGCGGAAAGCGAGGTGCTCGGTGCCGTGCAGCCAGAAGAAGCACGCCGCGTCCACATCGGGCAGGTTCGCGCCGATGATCAGCGCAGGCATGGCAAAGCCCGTGGTGCGCTTCAGCCCCGCCTGCCCAAGCACTGCGCCGACAAGGCTATGTGTCAGATTGTCCATATCTTTGCTGGCTAGCGCGCCAGCATCGCCGATGCGAGTGGAAATGCGCTTGGAAAATCGGCGCACGCTCGCCTATCGCATCCCGCAAACACGGGAGAGAACCACGATGACCGACGCGCCCTATATCCGCCCCGACATGAAGGCCTTCCTCGACATGATGGCGCAGGTGAACGGGCCGAAGCTTGCGGACATGTCGCTTGAAGAGGCGCGGCAGTCCTATGTGGCGATGCACGCCCTGGCCGACCGCCCGGCGCGCGAGCTTGCCGTGATCTGCGATCTGGCGTGCCCCGGCCCGAATGGCGACATCGCGCTGCGCCTGTATGACGCCCGCGAGACCCGCGAGGAGGCCTCGCCCGTCATCACCTTCTATCACGGCGGGGGCTTTGTGATCGGGGACCTTGAAACGCACCACGCGCTGTGCACCGAAATCGCTGCGCTGACCGATCTGCCGCTGGTCGCGGTCCACTATGCCCGCGCGCCGGAAGCGCCCTTCCCCGCCGCGATCCTTGATTGCGAGGCGGCGACGCGGTGGGTGGCAGGAAGCCCTGCCGAATTGGGCCGCACGGCAAGCGGCATCATCACCATCGGCGATTCCGCGGGCGGCAATGCCACCGTGGTCGTCAGCCAGTTGCTGGGCGCCAGCCCCGCGGCTGTTCCCGTGGTGCTGCAAGTCCCAATCTTTCCGCTGGTGGCCGACGCCATCGGCTCGGACAGCATGGCGGCCTTTTCCGAGGGCTTCCTGCTCACCGCCGAGACCATGGCCTTCTTCGATGCCGCCTACGGCGCCGACCGGGCCGACCCGCGCGGCTTCCCGATCCTCAGCGATCACTCGGGCGCCCCGCCCACCATCGTCGTCACCGCCAGCCTCGATCCGATCCGCGATTCGGGCCGCGCCTATGCCAAGGCGCTGGTCGATGCGGGCCGCGACTGCGTTTTCATCGAGATGCGCGGGGTCACCCATTCCTTCACCAACCTGCGCCAGATGGTGCCATCCACCCAGCGCGACCTCGAACGCATCATCGCCGCGATGCGCTTCATGCTGGAGAACCCCGCGTGAGCCACGATCACCTGCCCTATCGCCCCTGTGCGGGCTTCATGCTGGTGAACGCGGATGGCCTTGTCTTCGTTGGCCAGCGCATCGACCCTTCCGCGCACGGCTTCTGGCAGATGCCGCAAGGCGGGATCGACAAGGGCGAGGATGTGCGCGAGGCGGCCTTGCGCGAACTGGCCGAGGAAATCGGCGTGGCGCAACACATGGTCGAAGTGATCGCACAGGCCAGCAAGCCGATCCGCTACGATCTGCCGCCTGACCTCATCGGCAAGGTGTGGAAGGGCAAGTATCGCGGGCAGGAACAGCACTGGTTCCTTGGCCGTTTTCTTGGGCAGGACGCCGACATCGACCTCGAAGCGCACAATCCGCCCGAATTCAACGAATGGCGCTGGATTGAACCCGGATTGCTGCCCGAGCTGATCATCCCCTTCAAGCGCGCTGTCTATGAAGAGGTGCTGGCGGAATTCCGCGACCTGATCTGATTCAGTTCGCCGCCGCAGCCTCGCCCTTGCTGTCGACCGCCAGCCTTGCAGGGACCCCGCGTGCGATGCGCGATTGCAGCGCGACTGTCTCCGGGCAATCGTCACCGCACAGCGATTGCAGCTTGGCGAGGTTGACCTTCGCCTTTTCCAGCGCGCCCTTTTCCACCAGCGCCGCACCTTCCCCCGAAATCGCGGCGAAATTGCCCGGATCGCGGGCCAGCGCATCGCGGTAATAGCGGATCGCCTTGCCTTGCAGGCCCTGCTGGCGGGCAGCTTCGGCAAGGTCGATGAAAATCGGCGTATAACCCGGATCAACCGCCAGCGCCGCTTCCAGCGCATCGATGGCTTGATCGGGCTCACCGTTTGCCAGCAAGGCCTGACCCTGCGCAATCAGCGCCGCCGCGCGCGGATCGGGGGCGGCATCGTCACCTGCCACCGAAACGCTTGCCGTCATGGCAAGACACAGCGAGAGAGCGGCGGCAGGGGCTGCAAAACGCATCAGAAGCTCCTTCAGTGCTTGAGACCGGGAACCGGGCGGCTGGGTCATAGCAGCGGAGCCTATCATGGTGAACGAAGGCAGGCGACGAAAAAACCATCCGTGCCGCTGCGGTGCGGATCGAGGCGAATTCCTGCCCCGCGCGCGGCGCCTTGCGACAGTGCCAGATCTTCGGCCTTCCAGCCCGGATGGCGGGCGAGGAAGGCGGCGATGCGGTCCGGCCCTTCCGAATCGAGCACCGAACAGGTGACAAAGCTGACGCTGCCGCCCGATCGCACCAGCTGCGCTGCAAGATCGAGGACGTGGTCCTGAAGCTGGGTCAACCGCGCAAGCTCAGCCGGATCGAGCCGCCAGCGGCCCTCAGGACTGCGGCGCCATGTCCCGCTGCCCGAACAGGGCGCATCGACCAGCACGTGATCGGCCTTGCCCTTGAAGGGCGCGAGCGCGGCCAACTCGCGGCCCGGATCAAGCAGGACGGTGTGATCGACCGCTGCGCCTGCGCGGGCGGCCCGCGGCGCGAGGTTGCCGAGGCGGCGCTTGTCGGTATCGGCGGCGACAAGGCTCGCCGCATTGCCAAGCCGTGCCGCCAGCGCCAGGGTCTTGCCTCCGCCGCCTGCACACAGGTCGATGATCGTGTCACCGGCAGCCACGGGCAGCGCCTCGACGATCAGCTGGCTGCCAAGGTCCTGCACCTCGATCAGCCCTTCGGCATAGGCATCCCACTGTTCGACCGGCGTGCCGGTAGCAAAGCGCAGGCCCTGCGCGCTGGGGAGCGGTTCACCCGGCTCCGGCAGGTCCAGCCCGGCGCGGTCGGCTTTCAATGCATTGACCCGGATATCAAGCGGGGCGCGGTCCAGCAGGGCGGCAATCTCGCGCCCGCCAAGGTCCGATGCGCGCAAGGCGGCGGCGAGCCATTTGGGGGCAAGGCCGGTGTTGGCGGCGGCCTCGCCCTCCCCCCGCGCGGCGGGGCCGTGCGGCGAGCCGTCGAACAGTGCGGCGACGGCTTCGTCCTGCCCAGCCACGGCCAGCATCGCTGCCCGCCCGCAGGCCGGAACCGGCCCGCACAGGCGGATCGCCCGGTAAACAAGATCGCGCACCGCCCGCCGGTCCTTTGACCCGGCATAGCGGCGGAGGCGAAAATAGTCGGCGATGATGCGGTCAGCGGGCGCGCCCTTGCTGCGGGCGGACGCGATAATCGTATCGAGCAGCTCGATCGCCGCCTGTACTCTAGCGGCGGGTGTCATATCGAGGCCTCAGCGTGTGGGATAATTCGGTGCCTCGCGGGTGATCGCGACATCATGCACGTGGCTTTCGGAAAGCCCGGCATTGGTGATGCGCACGAACTGAGCGCGTTCCTGCAAATCGGTGATGGTGCGCGAGCCGGTGTAGCCCATTGCAGCCTTGATCCCGCCAACCAGCTGGTGGACGACATCGGCGGCCGGGCCCTTGAACGGCACCTGTCCCTCGATCCCTTCGGGCACCAGCTTCATCGCGGAAACATCCTGCTGGAAGTAGCGGTCGGCGCTGCCGCGCGCCATCGCGCCCACAGAACCCATGCCGCGATACGCCTTGTAGGAGCGGCCCTGATAGAGGAACACCTCGCCCGGGCTTTCGGTGGTGCCGGCGAGCATGCTGCCGATCATCACGGAGGACGCGCCCGCCGCGAGCGCCTTGGCCGCATCGCCCGAGGTGCGCAGGCCGCCATCGGCGATCACCGGCACGCCCGACTTGGCGGCTTCGGCAGCGCTTTCCATGATCGCGGTCAGCTGCGGCACGCCAACGCCCGCGACCACACGGGTGGTGCAGATCGAACCCGGCCCGATCCCGACCTTGACCGCATCGGCCCCGGCATCGACCAGTGCGCGGGTCGCCTCGGCGGTGGCGACATTGCCTGCCACCACCTGCACCGCGTTCGACAGCTTCTTCACCCGTTCGACCGCGCGGGCGACTTCGATGTTGTGGCCATGGGCGGTGTCGATCACGATCACATCGACTTCCGCATCGACCAGCGCCTCGGTGCGGGCAAAGCCGGCATCGCCCACCGTGGTCGCCGCCGCCACCCGCAGGCGGCCCGTGCCGTCCTTGGTGGCGTTGGGGTAATTCACCGCCTTTTCGATGTCCTTCACCGTGATGAGGCCGATGCAGTGGAAGGCATCGTCCACCACCAGCAGCTTTTCGATCCGGCGGGCGTGGAGCAAGCGGCGCGCTTCTTCCTGCCCGGTGCCGAGGGGGACAGTCGCGAGATTCTCGGTCGTCATCAGCTCGCGCACGGGCTGGAGCGGGTTTTCGGCAAAGCGCACGTCGCGGTTGGTGAGAATGCCGACGAGGCGGCCCGCGGCGTCCACCACCGGAATGCCGCTGATGCGGTTGGCTTGCATCAGCGCCTGCGCTTCGCCCAGCGTCGCGTCGGGGCCGATGGTAATGGGGTTCACCACCATGCCGCTTTCGTAACGCTTGACCGCGCGCACCGCGGCGCATTGCGCGTCGATATCGAGATTGCGGTGAAGCACGCCAATGCCGCCCAGCTGCGCCATCGCGATCGCCATGTCGGCCTCGGTCACGGTGTCCATCGCCGAGGACAGGACCGGGATGTTCAGCCGGATGTCACGCGTCAGCCGGGTCGAAGTGTCGGCCATGCTCGGCAGGACGCTGCTTTCCGCCGGGCGCAGCAGCACGTCATCGAAGGTCAGACCGAGCGGGATATCCATGAGCGCCACTTTCGCAAGAAACGGGAGGGGTATCTCCTCTGGCGGGAGATTCGTGGCGGCCCATGTAACCGCGGATTGACCATCGCGCTAGGGTGCGGCGGCGTCCTTTGCCGGATAGCGCGCGGGATCGGCGATCTGGCGGATCAATTCTTCATGGAGCAGCAGATCCTCGACCGCTGCGCCCAGCTCGATTCGCTCCACTTCGTCGGATGGCTGATGGTAGTGCGCGGCGATGAAGGGATCGAGCACCGCGCGGCTGCCGTAGGTCGCCGACAGCAGCACCGCGGGCACACCCGCCTGCACCAGCGCCCAGCCATCCTGCCGCTGGAGGAAGCTGTCGGCCAGGGACTGATCGCCAATCCGCCGCCCGGATTTCGCCACCGCCGCCAGCACCGCGGCATCCAGCGCCGCATCCTGCCCACGGCCGATGAAGCCCAGCGGACTGCCCGCGGGCGCGACCGCCATCATGTCGAGGTTGAAAGCCGCCACGATACTGGCCAGCGGCACCGGCGGGGTCTTCACGAAGGAGCGCACCCCGAGCAGCCCCGGCTCTTCGGCGGTGGTGGCGAGGAAATAGATGTCGCGCCCAAGCGGCGGCCCCTGCTTGAGGCGCTGTGCCAGTTCCAGCATCATCGCCACCCCGCTGGCGTTGTCCGCGGCGCCATTGCAGATGTGGTCGGCAGCCTCGGGCGGCCCGCAATCGCCGAGGTGGTCCCAATGGGCCAGCACCAGCACTGCGCCCGATCCGGGCTGGCTGCCGGGGATCATCCCGATCACGTTGTGGCTCGGGAATTCGCGGCGGTCCGAGGTCGCCTCCAGACTGACCGACAGGTTGAGTTCGAGCGGCGCGAAATTCCCGTCCCTCGCCTCGGTCTTGAGCGACTGCCAGCGGCGCGCCCCGATGAGATCGCCAAAGGCCTCGTCGGTGATCCACGCGGCGAGATTGTCCTGCTCCTCGCTCGCCAACTGCACGCGTTGGCGCTCCTCGGCAGCGCGCCGCGCGGCGAGCGCCTCGCGGTTGGGGAGCACGGTCAGCACGGCGGTGGCGCGCTGGCGGAACAGCGCCTCGCGCCGGGCAGCATCACGCCCCGGATCGGCGAGCATTACCACCACCGCCCCGGCCAGCGCATCGCCCAGCACCGAACCATCGCCATAGCCCACAAACACCACCGGCACCCCCGTGCCCGGCCCGCCGATGGCCAGCGCACGGCGACGCGGTGTGTAGACCGCCGCATCGCTTTCGGGCACCACCACCCGGCGGCGGCCCTGCCCCAGGATCAGCTGGCCGGTTTCCGGCTGAGTCGCCAGCAGATCGACCGGCAGGCGCCAGTAGGAACCGGGGTCATTGGTCCCCGAAACCAGGCCGATCTGCGTCATCCGGCGTTCGATATAGGCATAGGTGGCGCGCCCGCCCGGCGTGCCCGGACGGCGGCCCTGCAAATCGTCGCTGGCGAGTTCGGTGATATCCGCCAGCATCCGTTCGGCGATATCGTCCCGCGCGGGAGGCGGCGCGCTTTCGACCGGCGCACGGGCGCAGGCGGAAAGCCACAGGCTTGCCAGCAGCAGCGCCAGCCAGGATGCGCGCAGGCGCGTCATTCGGCGGTCCAGCCTCCATCGATGGCGTAGTTCGCCCCGGTAATCCCGCGCGCCGCATCGCCGCACAGGAACACCGCCAGCGCAGCGACATCATCGGGCTGGATGAACTGCTTGGTCGGCTGCTTGGCGAGGAGGATATCGTTCATCACCTGATCGCGGGTCATCCCGCGCGCGGCCATGGTGTCGGGGATCTGGTTTTCCACCAGCGGGGTCCACACATAGCCGGGCGAGATGCAGTTGGCGGTGATCCCGTGGGTCGCCAGTTCCAACGCGATGGTCTTGGTAAAGCCATCGAGCCCATGCTTGGCCGCGACATAGGCGCTCTTGAACGGCGAGGCGACCGCGGAGTGCGCGCTTGCGGTGTTGATGATCCGTCCCCAGCCGCGCTCCTTCATCCCCGGTACGGCGGCCCGCGTGGTGTGGAACGCCGCAGACAGGTTGAGACCGATGATCGCGTCCCACTTTTCCGGCGGAAAAGCCTCAACCGGGGCGACATGCTGCATTCCGGCATTGTTGACGAGAATATCGACCGGGCCGACGTCCGCCATCATCGCCGCAATCGCGGCAGGGTCCATCAGGTTTGCGCCTTGGTAGGTAGCGCCCAGTTCCTCACACAGCGCAGCAATCGTCTGCGGATCGCCCAAACCGTTGAGAATCACCGTCGCACCCTCGGCCGCCAGCGAGCGAGCGATGGCAACGCCGATCCCCGATGTCGAACCGGTTACGAGGGCACGCTTGTCCTTGAGCATTCGCCGCTTCTCCTGCACGTGTCGCCTATTGGCATTCGCTTTTGCCGCGTGGCACGGTGCTGTCCAATAAAATTGTTGCACCATCGGGTGCGAAGGGGAGGATTGCAAAGATGCGCTTGGGGCCGTTCGACACATCGCGGATCAAGGTCCGCTCCAGCAATGACGGCGGCGGCGCAGGCGGCGGCATGGGGGCAGGCGGCATCGGATGCGGCACGCTGGTGATCGCGCTGATCGGCGCGGTGGTGTTCGGGCTCGATCCGATGCAGACCATCGGCACCCTTCAGCAGGTGCAGCAGCAGACCGCGCCTGCACAGGGCAGCGGCCAAGGCGGGCGCGAATTGTCCGAACAGGAAGTTTGCACCCAGAACGAATATGCCACCGAAGCATGCAATGCGCTCACCAGCCTCAATGATACGTGGGAAGCCAGCTTCCGAAGCGCCGGGATTGCCTTTGAACAGCCCGGACTGAACCTGTTTCGCAGCGGCGTGGTCAAGACCGAAGGTTGCGGCAGCGCGACTTCGGCAGCGGGGCCGTTCTACTGCCCCGCCGACAAGGGCATCTATATCGACACCAGCTTCTACGACCAGCTGGCACAGATGTCGGGCACCGGCGGGGATTTCGCGCGGCTTTACGTGATCGCCCATGAATATGGGCACCACATCCAGAACATCACCGGCCTTGCCCGGCAGGTGCGTGCCGCCCAGCAGCGCAATCCGGGCGCCGCCAACCGCTTGCAGGTGGCAATGGAACTTCAAGCAGATTGCTATGCCGGGATGTGGGCAGGCAAGAACCGCCAGCTTATCGAAGCGGGTGATCTTGAAGAAGGTCTGAAGACCGCAAGCGCCATCGGCGACGATACGCTTCAGCGCAATTCCGGTCAGGGCGTGAACCCGGAAAGCTTCACCCACGGCACCAGCCGCCAGCGCATGGAGGCGCTGCGGCTTGGCCTTGAAAGCAGCGACGATGCGGCCTGCGATGTGTTTTTTCAGGGAGGTTGAAGCCCATGCGTCCAGCCGTTTTCGTCGCCGCGCTGATGCTGGGATGGACCGGCACAGCCCCGCTTGGCGCGCAGGTCATCCCCGAGCCTGACGCCGCAGAGGTCGCCAAGACCCCCTTGCGCGATCTCAATATCGACGCGCGCGACATTCCCGAAGTGCTGGCCGCGGCAGAGCGCGATCCCTATGCCACCGCCGGGCTCGGCAAATGCAAGGCGATCATCGCCGAGATCGCCGCGCTCGATAGCGTGCTGGGCGCCGATTACGATATCGCCGAAGACCGCGGCGGCGATCGTTTGAGCGAAGGGCGGATCGGGCAGAGCGTGGTCGGATCGATTCTGCCGTTTCGCGGCATCCTGCGCGAGGTGACGGGCGCGGCGGATAATGATCGCAAGCTGCGCGCCGCCTATACGGCGGGAATGGTGCGGCGCGCCTTCCTGAAAGGCTGGGGCCTAGGGCGCGGCTGCGCCTATCCGGCACGGCCGAAAGCAGCAGCGACGGGAAGGGACTAGCCCTCCCCGCCGCGCTCCCGATCAACCGGATCAACCCTGCGTATCGCTCCAGCGGGCGATCTGCGCGTCGAGCGTGCGCAGGATCTGCTTGCGGGTGGCTTCGGGGATGTCCTTGTCGGCGGCGATTTCCGCGCGTGCTTCGACAAGGCCCTGACGCGCTTGGGCCATCATGCGCGAACGGCAGATGCTGATGACCTGCACGCCGCCCTTGGCGGTGGTTTCAGTCACTTCCTGACTGCCGGGCTTGCATTCGTGCTTCACGATCACCCGGCGCTGGCCTTCGGCGCGGGCCGCTTCGCTTGTCGCCATGGCTTCATCGATGATGCGCGGCAGATCGGCGAGCGCGCGGTCGGCTTCGGCAAGGCCGGCGCGCAGTTCGGCCATCATTGCGCGATGTTCGGCCTTGTCGGCGCCCTCGGCGCTTTCCATGCGGCGGGCGAGTGCCTCTGCCTCGGGGGCGTTGCGGAACACCATCTTGACCCGGCGTTCCTTGCCTTCGGCGTCGCGCCAGACATGTTCGGTGACCTCGGCCCCGCCCTTGCCGTCACGGCTCATCAGGATAACGGCGGGCGGCTCGGGGGCTTCGGGCGCATCCGGCGCTTCGGGCGGCGAAGGGGGAGCGGGCGGTGCCGGGGGCGCGGGCGGTGCGGGCGGCTCGGGTGCGATCAGCACGTTCTCGCTCGCGGCATAGGTGATGCTGGCGGTCAGCGGCAGGGCGAGCAGCCCCGCGCCCAGCAGCGCGCGGCCGGCCAGACGGCGGCGGGGGGAAAGATCGGACATGGCGAGACTCCTCAGGCGGTGGATGATCGATTTCTCGCCGAGCACCGGACAGGCCATCGGCGCGGTGAGTGCGGCATGATGAGCGCTGCCGGGCGCAGCGGCGAAGCGGGCGATGAGCGCGGCATAGGCGGCGCGGTCCTGCGCCCCGCGATGGGCCAGCACCCGCGCATCGCAGGCTGCCTCCTGATCGCGGCGCAGCGCCAGCCAGCCATAGCGGGCAAGCGGATTGAACCAGTGCAACGCGAACAGGGGCTGGACGAGCACATTGACCAAGAGGTCCCCGCCGCGGTGGTGCGCAAGTTCATGCGCCAGCGCCAGATCGCGGGCGGCGCGGTCGTGCAGCGCGAGAAAGCCGGGCGGCAGCGCGATCACCGGATCGAGCACGCCCATGGCCAGCGGGGCGTGGGTGGCAGGCGTTTCGACCAGCCGCACCTTGATCCCGAACAGGCCGTCAATCCGCCCGACCTCGCGGGCCTCGGCCAGCAAGGCATCACGCAGCGAGAAATAGGCCGCAAAGCGCAGGGCCAGAAAGCCCGCCGCGCCGAGCAACCACACGGTGAGGAGAATTTCGAGGATCGGCCAAGCGGCCAGCGCGGCGAACAGGTCGAACGCAGCAGGCTCGGCCGCAGCAACGGCGGGCATGGTTATAGGCGCAGGCACGGCCCCGGTGGCAGGTGCCTCTGCCGCAGCTTGCCACACCGCCGCATCGGAGGCGGGCATCGGGGCGGCGGGAACGGGCGCGGGAACCTTGGGCGCCATCCAGGCGGGCAGCACCACCGGCGGGATCAGCAGCCTTGCGGCGGGCAGCGCCCACAGCGCATAGGCCGCCTGCGCGCCGCAATGGCGGGTCACCGGGCGGCGCAGCACCAGCACCGCCACGATCAGCACGCCGGTCCATGCCAGCGTCTGGAGCAGCACCGCGGTCATGCGCGCAGCTCCTTCAGCAGCGCGGCGATTTCGTCGATGTCGTCTTCCGTCAGCGCCTCGCTTTCAGCCAGGTGCGCAACCAGCGATGCGGCACTGCCGCCGAACAGGCGATCGACCAGCCGGCGGCTTTCACCCCCGACATAATCTTCGCGCGCGATCAGCGGCGTGTAGAGAAACCGCCGCCCGTCAGGCTCGGCCGCGAGCGCGCCCTTCTGGACGAGGCGGGACAGCAGGGTCTTGACCGTGGCAAGGCTCCAGCCGCGCGCTGCGCAGACATCCTCGCACACTTCGGCAGCGGTCTGGCGCGGACGATCCCACAGCACTTCCATCACCGCATGTTCAGCCTCGGTGATGCGCTCGCTCGCGCCGGATTGGGGGCTTTGGTCGGATGCAGACACGGCAGCGTCTCCCTCGCTTGATGATTACATCTGTAGTCATGACGACTACATCTGTAAACCTTGCGCGTGGCTGAACGGGGCCTTCACCGGGTTGAACTTCGTCAAAGCGGCGATACACCCGGACGAATGACATTGCTGCGCGCTTTCGCTCCCCTTGCCCTCACCCTCCTCTCTGCCCCGCTGGCGGCACAGGCCGATGACGCCTTTCTGCCGATGACCAGTCAGGCCGATCTGGAGCCGGGCAATGCCGAAGGCACGGTGGGCGAACTGATCTTCCGGGGCGGGGTCGAGATCGCGCCCGACAAGGCCGATATCGGCGGAATCTCCAGCCTCGAATGGCACGATGGCGCACTGGTCGCGGTCACCGATGACGGGCGCTGGATGGAACTGACGATTGACGAGATTGCGGGCAAGCTGGTCGACGTATCGGGCGTAAGGCTGGGGCCACTGCTCGACCCGGCGGGCAAGATGCTCGATGCCAAGCGGCGCGGCGATGCCGAGGCTGTGACGCGGCTGCCTTCGGGCGAATGGCTGGTCGCCTTCGAACAGGATCACCGCATCTGGCGCTATGCCGATCTGGAAGGCCCGGCCACTGGCACACGCGCAAGGCCCGATGTCGAAGCCGCGGTCGCTCTGGTTACCGGCGCAGACGCCAATGCCGGGCTGGAGGCGATGGCTGCCGGAGCGGACACATTCCTCGCGTGCGGGGAATGGGTCGATCCGGCCCGCCCGAATTGTGTGCACGCGTCGATGGGCGGGATCACCCGGTTCCACCTCCCCGCCCCGCAAGGCATCGCCGAGTTCGGCGGTGTCCCCACCGATGCCGCCTGCACATCGGACGGGACCTGCTACGTCCTGTTCCGCAGCTATTCCCCGGGCGCCGGCAACCGCGCCGCGATCCTTGCCTTGCGGCCCGATGCCGATCCGCAGACCCTCGCAGTGTTCGCCCCGCCCATGAAGCTCGACAATTTCGAAGGGCTGGCCGTGCGCCAGGAACCGGGCAAGACCAGCCTGTTCATCATCTCCGACGACAATCTCCAGAACTGCGAAGGGTCGCGCAAACCCGGGTGCCAGCGCAATCTGCTCTACAAGTTCGAAATCGCCGCGCCGCCGGGGGAGCCTGAGCCGATCGCGCCCGCCGCCTTTTCTGCCCTGCCCACCGGCCGCCCCGGCGTGCGCCCGCATCCCGAGGCGGCGAGCATCAGCGTGGTGCTGGAAACCAGCCTCGGCCCCATCACCATCGCGCTTGAGACCGAACGCGCGCCCGTTACCGCGCGCAATTTCCTGCGCTATGTCGATGAAAAGCGGTTCGACGGCGTGACGTTCTACCGGGGCATGGACCTTGGCGGGCCGCGTCAGCCTTCGGGACTGGTGCAGGCGGGCGTAACCGGCAATCCCAAGCGGGTGCTGCCCAAGATCGCCCATGAACCCACCACCGTGACCAGTCTCACCCACACCCACGGGGCGGTGTCGATGGCGATGCAGGGGCCGGGCGATGCGGACGGCGATTTCTTCATCATGATCGAGGATCAGACCGGCTTCGATGCCGATCCGGCCGCAAGCGATCCGGGCTGGGCAGCCGGTTATGCCGCTTTCGGCTATGTGACGGACGGGATGGATGTTGTCGCCGCAATCCTTGCCGCGCCGCGCGATCCCAACCGCGGCGAAGGGCTGATGAAGGGGCAATTGCTGGCCAAGGAGGTGACGATCATCTCCGCCCGGCGCGTGCCTAGCGTGCCGCAGCCTTAAGGCTCGCCTCGTCAAAAGCCGGGCGGCCCACCGGGCTGCTGGCGGTGCGCGGCATGGCCGCCTCGATCTGCGGGAGCCACGCCTTGGCCCGGGTGCCGATATTGGTTTGCGGGAGCGAGGCGAGGACCCGCGACCTCGCCTCCCACTCCGCCACAGAGCGCCCGGCCATGCGCGCGGCCTCTTCCAGCCCGACCGGTTGGCGCAGCGCGCGGTTGATGAGGGCGTCACCGAAAAACGTCCAGTCATTCTCGGCCACACACCCGAACGAAGAGCGCGTGCTGGCCGCAGCGGTCAGGATCGCAGTATCGGGGCTCGCCAGCGCCGGCACGAACACACCCGAATAGCACGCCGAGAGGATCAGCACGCGCCGCGCAATCCCCGCCTCGGCCAACGCGGCCTTGAGTTTCGGGGGCGAGAGCACCCCGTAGCCGTGATCGCCGTAGTGATAGGCAAGCCCGATGTCCGATCCGTGGCTGGTGGTATAAAGCACCAGCACATCCTCCTGGCCGTCCATCACTGTGCCCAGATGAGCAAGCGCCAGCAGCAGCGCGGTGATCGAACCGTGGGGCGCATCGTCACGCGAGCCATCCGGCCCTGCCAGCATCAGCGTGCGCCCCTCGGCCCCGTAGCGCGCCGACAGCACCCGCGCCGCCTCTCGCGCCTCGCGCGCGAAAACAGGGTCGCTGTCGAGCGCGATGGTCAGGACATAGGCATCGGCCGTACCGGGCCGCTGGGGTGCAAGCGCGGCCAGCGCGCTATCCAGCCGCTCCCGCTGGGCACGGATCGCAGCGGCCGAGACGTTGCGGTGCAATTCGGGCGAGAGTTCGTAGGAGCGCGCACGCTCACCCGGAGACTTGCCGCTGGCAAGATCAGGCCAAGGCGCAACATGGGGCGGCGGCTGGAAGGGATTGGGGGCCGAGGATTGCGACAGCGCCGGGACGGCCAGCAGCGCGGCCAATGCCCCAGCGATGATCCTGCCCCTGTTCATCGCCCGTCAAGGTGACGGGGCAAACGGAGCCCGTCAAGCAGGCTGTGAACCAACCTTCAATCGCCCGACCAAGGCCGACCGTGTCGCCTCGACCAGATAGAGCGCGACCACCGCGGCAGGCGTGCCGATGAACGCCGAACCGGCGGCATCGACGATTCCGGCGACAAGGATCGCAAGACCGATCAAGGCGAAAGGCAGGCTGATCCCGATGCTCGCCGCAGGTCGGTCCGGCCGCCATGCACCAAGCGGCTGCGGCAAATCGCCGAAGCCGTATGCCAGCCCTGCCCCCACGATCAGACAGATGACGCCAAGAACCATGAACAGCCCGGTGAGCGCCGCCATCGGGATCGCGATCGTGTCCGCACAAGCGGGAAAGTCCCCGCGGCTCTGGTCAATGCCGAGGCTGATGATCTGTGCCAGCCAGCTCAGCCCGAGAACGCCGATCCCCAGGGCGAAGTAGGTCGAGCGCCGGGCCGGCGTGCGCAGCCCCAGCGACCGTTCGCCCGGAAACAGCAGCGCCAGCGCCATCAGCGTCAATGCGGCAAGCACAAGGCTGAGCCCGCCCTGCATCAACGGGTGGCGCAGTGTCTCCAGCGCATCGATCTGTTCATGCCATCCGGGGATCACGCCAGCATCGGTGCAGGCATCGCGCTTCAGCGCGCTCGCCCGGCGCGCATCGGTATAGACCGGAAAAGCATAGCCCGAGAGGAAGACCGCAATGCCTGCCGCACCGGTGGGCATCAGGATGTGGTGCCATTCAACCCGGCCCGCGAGCCCTGCCATGGCGTTCTACTTCTGCCGCACGAACACGCGGCCGCACGGGTAGGGTGCATCGCCTTCGCTCCAGTTCTGGAGCGTGTCGCCTTCGACGTTGAAGTTCAGCAGTGTGCCGGCCAGCTGGATGCGCGGGTGGTCGCCGCCCTTGTAGCGGAAGGTCCCGACTTGCGGAAAGCCCTCGACGCTCATCTCGTAAGAGTTGTCTTCGCGCAGCCAGATCGACGCCTGAATCGGGCGCTTGCGGGGCCCATCGTCCGCCTCGGGGTCGCACTCCTCGTGCGAATAGACCCATTCGCCCAGCAGGTTTTCGGGGACCGGATCGCTCGGGAGCGGGGCAGCCGGAGTGGCAATGGCGGTGTCTGCGGCCGGGGCGGCGTCGATCTCCGCCACAGCCGCTTGCTTACCGCCCTCGGCCGAACAGGCGGCGAGCAGAATGGTTGCGATCACCAGTCCTGCCCGCCGCAAGCAGCGCATCAATACACGCGGGCCTTGGGCTCGATGTACTTGATGTCGTCGGTCAGCGTGTATTCGTGGACCGGACGGTAATCGATGCGGATGTTGCTGCCCCGGCCGCCCCAGCCGTCGAACCAGGCGATGGTGTGCTTCATCCATTCCTTGTCGTTGC